>POVV01000045.1_pt1 | contig 120673 bp, 109 predicted proteins | sample 1560271 | NCBI WGS metagenome assembly POVV01 (sample SAMN08337232, study PRJNA429181) | Bioreactor metagenome, whole genome shotgun sequencing project. | biome: cows' rumen and soil; feature: anaerobic; isolation source: anaerobic chemostat enrichment culture, galacturonate as sole carbon... | reverse complement strand
CTACTTTTTTCTTAAACTCTGGGGTATAAGTTTTTTTGATTCCTGCCATTGTAATAGCCTCACTTTCATATGAATTATTTTATCATAAATATCAGTGTTACTGTTACAACTTTAGTTTAGCATCTCACGCCCAGTCTAGATATTCGCTGTACCATTCTTCCTTTCTAATCGGAAGCTTTTCCTTAAGTGCCGCCTCATCAATCTGAATAATTTTGATCCCTGCTTTTTCCAGATCACAAACCTCTTCACGAATCGCGATGCCGATCTGATATGCCATCTCTCGAAGACTGATATCCTCTCTTGGAAATGACCAATTCAATATAGTAACAGGCCCAGTGAGCATTCCCTTAACCGGTTTATTGGTTAAGCTCTGTGCATACTCAGAATATTTAACAGTGATCGGTCTGATACGCTTAACGTCACCAAAGATAATCGGTGGTTTTACACATCTTGTACCATAAGACTGAACCCATGCACTCTCAGTGAATACATACCCCGCAAGATTTTCTCCAAAAAATTCCACCATGTCATTGCGTTCAAATTCTCCATGTACCAATACGTCCAGTCCAATTTCTTCTTGTTTTCTGATACAATCCTCTATGAACTCAAATATCTGTCTGTCATATGTCGCCTGCTCGATTTCACCTTTTCGGAAATTGCTTCTGTTCTTTTTTACATCCAATGTCTGCGGAAATGATCCTATCGTTGTTGTAGGAAGCAACGGAAATTTAAATTCATCCTTTTGAAGCTGTTCCCGTTCCTTTCTATCCATTTTTCTTCTGAAATCCTCTTCCGAGAGCGCCGAAACATCCGCTTGTACCTTTTTATCCTCATACAGCCTGTCAGTCTCGAATACTTTTCTGTTGTCACGATACTCCTGCGAGACTTCAAAGTCTCCTCTTTCTGCAAGAATGGAAATTTCATGCAGTTCACTCAGTTTTTCCTTTGCAAATGAAAAGCGTTTCTGAATATCTCTCTCAAGCTTTGTTTCACTTTCAATGGTATATGGAACATGGAGCAAAGAACAAGATGTTGATACAACGATATGTTTCGCATATTTTTTGATTTCGGAAAGTAGTTCCAACGTTTTCCGATAATCACATTTCCAGATATTTTTCCCGTTCACAACGCCAGCAAATAAAATTTTATCCTCCGGAAATCCGTTTGTGCTTATTAGTTGAAATGTCTTCTTTCCTTCAATAAAATCCAATCCAATCGCATCAAAATCTAAATCTACAATTTCCCTGTAGCAGTCCCTTACATCTCCAAAATAGGTCTGAAGCAATACTTTTGTTTTGTTTTTTCCTTTTAATATTTCTCTATATAGTGCTACAAATTGTGCAATATCTTCTTTAGATAGGTCTGTTACCAATGTAGGTTCATCGAACTGAATCAATTCTGCACCCAATTTATCGAACCTTGCAAGAATGTCCTTATAAGATTGAATTATATCCTCCACAAAATCACTGGCATTTTTACTGCCATTATATTTTGCAAGTTTTAAAAATGTAAAAGCTCCAATAATAACTGGCCTTGTTTCGATTCCTATAGCTTTTGCTTCATTATATTCATCAAACGGCTTGTTGCCGGAAAGTTTGATCTTAGTATCATCATAAAATTCTGGTACCAAATAATGATAATTAGTATTGAACCACTTTTTCATTGCAAAGGCTTTCACATCGCCATGTACACCCTGATATCCTCTTGCCATAGAAAAATATGTTTCATGCTCATTCAACTTCAAATTCCTATATTCTCTAGGAATAGCATTTAATAAAGTAGTCATATCCAGCATACCATCATAAAATGAAAAATCATTGGATGGTATATAATCAATACCGGCATTTTTTTGTAACTGCCAGTGTTTGCTTCTTAAAGCTTTACCTGTTGCATTCAAGTTTTCTTCGGTTATTTCTCCGCGAAAATACTTCTCTGATGCAAACTTTAACTCTCTCTGCTTTCCCACTCTTGGGAATCCAATTATTGCACTTTTCATTGTCAACCTCCGTTCCATTGATATATTAATCTGATGTTATATAGTATAGAGCAGTTTAATCATAATGAAAAATACAAAAAAATATGCGTTTGAAATAGTTTAAAGCTATATCAAACGCACATTCAAATTATGGGTCGTGACCCTGTTGAGCTCGCAAAGCGAGCGAAATATTAACCACCCGCTATGCGGGTGCGCGACGATTGTTATACAAAAAAATCACCTTTCCGTTATAATAAGGTTGTTCAAGCCGATTTATAACGAAAGGAAAGGTGATTTTAATGGCCAATAAGGCAAATAGTCTATCACACACTAAATGGATGTGTAAATATCACATAGTGTTCACTCCAAAGTATAGACGAAAAATAATTTATAATCAATATAAAGAAAGTGTAAGGGATATTTTAAAGCAGTTATGCCGGTATAAAGGAGTAGAAATACTAGAAGGACATTTAATGTCTGATCATGTACACATGTTGGTAAGTATACCACCCAAATTAAGTGTCTCACAATTTATGGGGTATCTAAAAGGAAAAAGTGCATTAATGATATTTGATAAACATGCAAACCTCAAATACAAGTTTGGAAATAGACATTTCTGGGCAGAAGGATATTATGTAAGCACAGTAGGACTAAATGAGGCAACAATACGTAAGTATATACAAGAGCAAGAGACACATGATATTGCGATGGATAAGTTAAGTGTAAAAGAATATGAAGACCCCTTTAAGGGGTAGCCAAGTAGTACGATTACCCTTTTAAGGGTAGCTACGAGTCAAGGGCAATAAGGCTTGAACAAAGTGAAAGCCAGCGCCCTTTAGACGCTGGCCGGTAACTGCCCCTTATAGGGGCGAGCAAACCACCCGTTTGACGGGTGGTCATGATTTTCTATGCTATATTAAATTACATGGAAATACTAAAACATTTTCATTTCTATTTGGCATATTCAGATATATGAATTTTTAATGATTCCATGTATACCTTCCCATACCTGCTGAGTGTCATATTCTTTTGCTTTATTGTCCCCACACACATATATTCTTCGACCTTAAGAGGTTTGGCGATAATATTCTCTCCATTCAACTCCTTGCTGATTACTCCCGTGCTGACAGTATATCCATTCAAGCCAATTACCAAATTGAATAATGTTGCTCTGTCCCTTACCTTGATATTTTTATTTCGATCAAGAGTACTCAGGATTTCCTCTGAAAAGTAGAATGAATTATACCCTTCTAATGAATCAGCGTAAATCTTTAGCTTTTCCCTCTGATTTGGTTTTTCTTCCCCAAGAATTTCATACAGCATATCCATATCTAACTTTCCTGACTGGCTCATCCGCTTCATTCGATTTGCTTGAGATAAAGACGGAATCACCTGCTCCAATTCCATAACTGCATGAAGCTCATACTGTTCTTCTTCTGACAGATAAGACAGTTCTACTGCGGAACGAAATGCCAGTTTTTCTTCATCTACCATATCCAGAATCTTTGGTATCAGATTGGTAAGGCGAATATATCTTGCAATCTGATTCCTACTTTCTCCAATCTGTCTTGCCAACAATTCATCTGTCCGTACTCTCTCTTTTTCTAATGGCTGACTGTCTAATTCCCATTTTCCCAAATCATCATAAGAACAAACCAATTGATTCAATTCTAAAGTAGGATTATCTAACTTCGTCCCCACTGGAGACAAAGTTCCATCTTGAAACAAATCATTTCGCTTCCCCTGTTGCTTCATTGCCTCCAATTTCATCTTATAAGCAAATGCCTTTTCACTTGGTCTTATATGTTCTCGTTGGAGATTACTGTCGATCATGGCTATTGTGGCTTCTGCATCATCCAACTGCATGACCATGACAGGAACTGTATCAACACCAGCACATTCACATGCCGCTTTTCTTCTATGACCTGCAATAATCTCATACCCTTCTCCATCAGTATTAGGTCTAACAATCAGTGGAACCAATACTCCCTTTTCTTCAATACTTCTGGATAATTCAAACAACTGCATATCATGTTCCACCCGAAAGGGATGTCCTTTAAACTCATGCAATTCACTGATTCTGACGTTTCCCGTCTGTAATTCCTGTTCGTTGTTCCATAATGAACACAATTCCTTTGATTTCTTCATCTTCTCATTCCTCCTGTTATTCTAGGTGTCATGTGAAAACTGGCAAAAAAAGAAGACCGCCTGCTTTCACATCAAAGATGTTGAAAACAAGCGGTCTTTCGACTTTTTCTTATGAAGTTGTTGACGGTTTATTTTACTGAAATAATCAAATTTATGAACGATATATTTTTGTGTCCACTCATACCAGTTCTATAACTACTGAGACTTTAATCTCATTGGAAATCTCTTTTTTTCTTCCGAAATTAGATTTCCCAGTGAACTTAAAAACCCTCGCAAAGTGCGTAAATTCAAGGATTTCTACATATTCACCCTTTGTAGACAACAGACGGTCTCCACATGCACCGTCCCCGGAAACATATCCACCGCCACAGCCTTTTCCACACCATACCCTCTCTCTTGCAATACCTCCAAATCCCTTACTAAACTAGTTGGTTTACAAGAAATATACACCAAGCGGTCCACTCCATAAGCAATGATTTTCTCCAATGCCTTTGGATGAATCCCATCTCGAGGCGGATCAAGTACAATCAAGTCTGGTTTATCTGTAATGGAATCAATTACTTTAAGAACATCCCCTGCAATAAATTCACAGTTACTTAGCTGATTCAGGCTCGCATTTTCTTTCGCTGCTTTGACTGCCTCTTCTACAATCTCTACGCCTACTACCTTTTTCGCAACTGGTGCCAAGATTTGTGCAATTGTTCCTGTACCACTGTATAGGTCAAATATCATCTTATCCTTTGTTGTGCCTACATACTCTCTAGCTGTATCATAGAGTACCTCTGCCCCAAGTGAATTCGTCTGAAAAAAAGAAAATGGAGATATTTTAAACGTTAATCCAAGTAATTTTTCATAAAAATAATCTTGTCCATACAAAATAAAAGTCTCATCACTTTGTACTACATCTGCCAAGCTATCATTAATTGTATGTAGAAAGCCAACTATTTTTCCACTTAATGATAATTGAAGAAGCGCTTCGGTTAATGGACCTAAATCCTGTGTCTCTTGAGAAGTCGTCACTAGATCAATTAAGATTTCAGAAGTTTGTGCTCCTTTTCTAACCAAGAGGTGTCGAAGATAACCCGTATGGCTCATCTTATGATAAAAACTTGTATTTTTCTCTTTAAAATAATTTAATACACAAGATAGAATTAAATTGTAATCATTATCCACAATCTGACACTCATTTACTGTTACTATGTCGTGAAAACTACCTCTTTTGTGCATGCCAAGTGCCAATGGACCATCTTTTATTTCATCACCAAAGGAGAACTCCATCTTATTGCGGTAAGCAAACTGATTTGGACTGGCTTTAATTCCTTCAAATTCGTATTCATCTTTTATTACAGAATCCAGCAAATCCTTTACCTGTCTCTCTTTTAGCTTTAATTGCTCCTCATATGAGATATTTTGATAAGTGCAGCCACCACAGTTTCCAAAGTGGATACAATATGGCTTTTCAAGCTCGATTGGGGCTTTTTCCAAAACTTCTAGAATTCTACCTTCGCCACGCCCTTTTCTAATCTTGTTTACTGAAAAACGAAGCTTTTGTCCTTCAATCGCATTTTTAACAACTACCTTTTTATCCTCCACACGAATGACTCCTTTATTTGGAAAATCAACCTTTTCCACTACGCCTTCGTATACTTGTCCTTTTTTCATACATATCCTCACTATCTTCTCATAATTTATATCATACAACACAACAAGAATGCAAAATGCATCTCCTATTCGCATTGTGTTTATTCCTATATATACAAAAAATCGCCCGCTATTTATGCGGGCGGTTCCTGTTCCTGTTGAGTAAAATCACAATTCTTCTAAAAAAGTATTATTCTACTTCGTCTTCCTCATCATCAAAAAAATCATCGTCAAAGTCTTCATCAAAATCATCTTCAAAATCTTCTAAGTAATCTGGTGTAAAAAACTTATAAGCAGCATAAGCGATTCCAGCTATAGCCGCGATTGCTCCAACAATTGCAAATATCCAAAGAACTGTATTTTTACATTTCTTTTCTTCTTCCTGTTTTCTCAATAAATCGTTAATTTTTGACATACTCAATAAATCATCAAACTTACTCATAACTTACACACCCTTTCTGAATCCTATCTATTAATCTTTGGTTTTCATTCTGAAATTTATATCTCACTCACTAATAAATTTCACTTTTCTTATTATACCACCATTTTCCCAAATTTACTATAATTTGATAAAATAAGTTTAGCCATGCATAGTAAAAAGAGAGTTGACCGGGCAAGCTTGCTTGCTTAGGGCTACTTTATTTTTACTATATTTGGCGCTCTGCCACAGCGAGAAGCTGCTTCGCAGATTCGAGCTGGCATGGCTTTACTTTTATCAAGCCATGCATAGTAAAAAGAAAGTTGACTGGGCAAGCTTGCTTGCTTAAGGCTACTTTATTTTACTGCTCAACCTTTTTCAATTTCGCAAAGGAGGCAAACATCTTTTTAACTCCAGCCGTGTTAAAAGCAACGGTAACCTCGTAATCTTTTCCGCCTTCTACGATTGCAGTTACAACTCCAGTCCCAAACTTAATGTGTTTTACCGTATCTCCTATTCCATAGGTCAGGCTTTCAGCTTTTTTTACCTGAAACATTTTAGGTTCAAACACCTTGCTTTGGAACGTATTTCTTGCTTGCTGGTATAACATAGATTTTGGCATTTCCTGAATTTTATCCTCTGTAACTTCCAAATCAACAAAAGAAGATGGAATCTCTTTGATAAACCTTGACACTTTATTATATTGCGTTTCGCCTCTTATCATACGTTGCTTTGCACAAGTAAGTGTTAAATGTTGTCTTGCTCTTGTAATTCCAACATAACAAAGCCTTCTCTCTTCCTCTATTTCAGTAGGATCATCTGAAGTAATCGTCATGTAACTTGGAAAGATTCCATCCTCCATTCCCGCGAGATACACATTAGGAAACTCCAATCCCTTTGCACTATGAAGCGTCATTAATACAACATGATTGCTATCTTCAGCTAAACTATCAATGTCAGCGACTAAGGCCACTTCTTCTAAGAATCCACTTAATGACGGCTCATCCGTTGATTCTTCATAGGTAACAATTTTGCTGATTAATTCATCAATGTTTTGAATTCTTGCAATTGCTTCTTCATCATTCTCTGCCTCAAGGTCTCTTACATATCCTGTTTCCTCGATAATCTCGTTCATAATTTCCGTTACGGAAAGAAATTCAAGTTTACTTCTTAAGACTTGAATAAAGTTAACGAAGAGTTTAATCTTTGCTCCACTCTTTCCTATTGAAGGAATGTCTTCTACTACACGGCATGCATCATAAAAGCTCATCTCATGTGCAATCGCAAAGTCTTGTACTTTTGCAATTGTCGCAGCTCCAATTCCTCTCTTTGGAACATTAATGATTCTTTTTACACTTAAATCATCCTTTGCATTGTCAATCGTCTTTAAATAAGCTAATAAATCCTTAATTTCCTTTCGTGCATAGAAGTTGATGCCTCCAACTATTTTATAAGGAATATTGGCAAGAATAAATTTTTCTTCAAAAGTACGAGACTGTGCATTGGTTCTGTATAGTATTGCACAATCATTGTATTCATATGCGCCACTTCTTACTTTCTGTGCGATATCCTCAGTGATATATTCTGCCTCTTCATAAGCATTTTGGAATTGTCGATATGCAATTTTTTCGCCTTCTTCATTTTCGGTCCATAGTCTTTTATCTTTTCTTCCAAAATTATTTTGAATGACATGATTTGCCGCATCTAAGATTGTTTGCGTGGAACGATAATTTTGTTCCAGCTTAATCACAGTTGCTTCATTATATACTTTTTCAAAATCTAAAATATTACTTATATTCGCCCCTCTAAATTTATAGATTGACTGGTCATCATCACCAACCACACATAAGTTTCGGTACTTTGATGCAAGTATGCTTATTAATTGAAATTGCGCTGTATTCGTATCTTGATATTCATCCACCATTATGTATTTGAATCTTTCCTGATAATAGTCAAGTACATCTTCATTATCACGAAATAATTCAACTGTTTTAACAATTAGATCATCAAAGTCCAGGGCATTGTTACTTTTTAGTCTCTTTTGATATTCTTCATATACCTTGGCAATCTTTTCTTTTGAGTAGTCTCCTTGCACATTCAGCCTATATTGAATTGGGCCAATTAACTCATCTTTTGCCTTTGAAATAGCACTAAGAAGCATTTTTTCTTTATATACCTTTGTATCAATATCTAAATATTTGCATACTTCTTTCATAATCGTCTTTTGATCATCGGTATCATAGATTGTAAAGTTATGATCATAACCAAGTCTATCGATGTATCTTCTTAAAATCCTAACACAAGTGGAGTGAAAGGTACTTACCCAGATACTTTCTGCGCCAAATCCAACCAAGCCATCGACTCTTTCTCTCATCTCTCCTGCTGCCTTGTTCGTAAACGTAATCGCCATGATATTCCATGGATTGATTCCTTTTTCTTCTATTAAATAAGCAACTCTATGTGTTAGTACTCTTGTTTTTCCTGAACCTGCGCCAGCAAGTATCAGAACAGGACCATCTGTTTGAAAAACAGCTTCCTTTTGTTTTGTATTAAGGGTATCGTATATACTCATTCTTTATCCACCTATTTTATACTAGCTTTGTTCCACAATTGGAACAAAAATTCGCTCCACTTGTTTTTGTTCCACAATTTGGGCAAAAATTAGGAATATTGTTTCCTGTATTTTGCTGACCTTCTTGCTGATTTAAGCTTTGGTTTTGCTGTTGTTGTTGGCTTCCTTGCATTTGATTCATCATTTGTTGTCCCATCATAAGCCCCATCTGAAGTCCTGCCATATCCCCAGCAATCGATGCCCCTTTATTTCCATTTGCCATACCATCTGCCATAGCAAACTGGGTGTATTTTGCCATATCCGCAACCATACTTTGGGACGCAGCTTTTTCAGCCATCTTTTGAATCTCTTCTGGATAAGAAAAGCTTTCCACTGCAAATCCAGTAATTCCAATACCGATTTTACACATCTCCATATCCAAATCTTCTCTGATTCCTTTTGCTATTTCAAAGGCATCTGCTTGCAGATGAAACATGTCTTTGCCACACTTTAGAATCCATTTCATGAGCAATTGATTTAAAACAGCAACAACTCTTTCTCTTATTTCATCTATTGTAAATTGCTTTTTAATTCCTGCAATTTTTTCAATCAAAACGGCATGGTCTACTACCTTACAGTTAAAGTTACCAAACGCTCGAATCGGCATACCTCCTGGCAATCCACTTGCTGGTATATTAATTGCGTTCTTGGTACCCCAATTAATGGTAAATTCCTTTGTATTAATAAATAACACTTCTGCACGCATCCCACTGTTAAATCCAAACTTAAATCCTTTTAAAGTAGATAGAAACGGAATAATTTCTGATTCAATGTCAAAGCTTCCTTCCTCCGTAAAAATTCCTTCCACCTTACCATTGAACATAAAAATAGCGTCTTGACCTTGACGTATGATTAACTTACTGCCCTTTTTAATTTCTTTATTATCCCATTTCCAAAAGATAACATCATCTCTATACTCTTCCCATTCTACTACGTTTGAAAACTGTCCACTAAACAATCCCATATATGCCTCCTGACTCCAATAGATGTAACTAGCAAAGTTACAATATTACAACAACTTTGCTAGTAAAAATTCTTCTATGTAGCTTATTTATTGATATGACCTAACGTCCCATTTTTGCTTTTAGTGCTGCTAATTCATCTTCCACTACGGTATCACCTTGACTATCATACTTATTCATAAGTTCTATTGTATCATCTTCCTTTGTTTGATTAAGCTGTGCCATTGCATTTGCTTCATCAAGCATGCGGTTGGCCTTGTCTTCCATTCTGTCAAAGGCTGATAAACTGTTATTTGCCCCTTGAAGACTTGAGCCTATTTGGTTTAATTTTTCCTGTGTCTTTGCAACTGCTACCTTTGCCTTTATGGCATCTTTTCTCGCATTTAAATCATTGATGTCTCCTAGCAGTTTATCATGCATTGATTTCATCTTATCTGCATTTGCTTTTGCTGCATCATATACTCTTTGAAGTTCACTTTGTTTTTGTACATATTGTGCTTTTTTCGTAAGAAATAATTTTGCATCTGTATCATTGTCTGCAAGTACTGCTTTTTCTGCATAAGCTTGCATTTTATCCACTTGTTCACTGCATTCATCTAATTCACGTTTTGCTCTTGTCTCCTCTGCCATAATAGCAGCGGTTTCTGCTTTTACTTTTCCAAGATCACTTTCTAAGTTTCTAAGATATTGATCTATCATTTTTGCTGGGTCTTCTGCTTTATCAAGCAATGCGTTCATATTTGCTGACATGATGTCACTAAATCTCTTTAATATACCTATCATAATTATTTCCTCCTTGGAATTTGAAAAGAATATCTTTTCTAAATTTTTCTCGTGTAACTATTATATTATACTTTTGCTCCTATGTCTAATGTCTCAACTCATTTATAACTATTTTAATTTTTTTGAAACAATATCAAATAAGAAATCATCTTTTGTAAAAGTACTTGTCATCTAGTTTTCAATACTATATAATGTTAGTGAGGTGATTGAAATGACTATAGACCGGGATGATTTACTGAATAGTATTTTAGAGAGTCTATCCAGAATTGATTATATTAAGCCTGATGAAATACCAAGTATTGAGTTATACATGGATCAGGTTACAACATTTATCGAAACACATTTAAAGTCTTCCAAGCGCTATCAAGAGGATAAGGTTCTTACGAAGACTATGATTAATAATTACGCTAAGAATAATCTTTTGCCTCCTCCTGTGAAGAAAAAGTATTCCAAAGAGCATATCTTAATGCTTATTTACATTTATTATTTTAAAAATATCTTATCTATTAATGACATTCAAAGTCTTTTAAATCCTTTGGCAGAGAAATACTTTAACACTGATAAAGAAATAAATATGGAGGATGTTTATACTGAGATCTTTGGATTGGAAAAAACGCAGATTGATGTATTAAAACAAGATATTACAGATAAATTCATGGCTTCACAAAAGACTTTTGCTTCAGCAAATGAAGAGGATCGTGAATTCTTAACCTTATTTTCATTTATTTGCATGTTAAGTTTTGACGTATACAATAAAAAGATGTTAATCGAGAAAATCATAGACCAGCTTCCAAAAGGTGATAACGCAAAGGGCAAATAATTAGACGAGTCAATAATGGCTCGTCTTTTATTACGATTATTACTTAGATTCATCCTGAATGTCTGGACTTAATAATTTATCTTTTTCTAAAATATGATGCACCAACCAATCATTTAAAAACTCTAAAATATCTACTAACGCTTGCAATTGATTACGGTCCATATTTTCAAAATCAATACTATCAATTTTTTCAAGAAACTCTGTATGTTCTGCTTTTTGTGAAAAAAACTTTTTATGTCCAATGCTTAGCATATAAGCTTCTTCGTCCGCAAAGTGTTGTGCCGCATAATCTTTTAATTTTCCAATGATAGCAACAATTTCATCAAACTTATCCACTATAAACTCGTCCTTTAGTAACATATATGCTTCATCCGCGATATGAAACAATTCTTTGTGCTGCTTATCAATTGCTTCTACACCTATGTAATATTCATCTTTCATTTCGTACATATTCATTCTCCTTTTCGTATTGTATTTCTTCCCTTTTTTAAAATGCGCCAATCAGTGTTATGATTGGCGTAATAAAAGACTTATTCTTCGCTATCTTCATCGTCCTCGATTTTTATTCTTGAAAAAACCATATCATACCCATCATTGCCATAGTTCAATGAACGATTCACACGGCTTATGGTAGCGGTAGATGCACCCGTTTTTTCAGCTATTTCTAAATATGTTCTTTGTTCTCTTAACATTCTTGCTACTTCAAAACGCTGGGACAATGACAGTAGTTCATTAATGGTACATACATCTTCAAAAAAAGTATAACATTCTTCTGCATTTTCAAGACTTAAAATTGCTTGAAACAAATGATCAACTGCCTTGGTTCTAATTGTTTTGCCCATATCATTCCTCCTCTTTAATATGGCGATACAAAATCAATTGTATTTTAACATATTAAAGTTCTAAAGTCTAGTTCTTACCCTCTTTATCGCCTTAAATATTTCTTTAGTTCACTCACTGATCGATTAATAATAAGTTCTTCTGGAAAATCTACTTCTTTTATTAATTCAAATGCTAAATCATGTCTTCCTACGTCGCTGTCTGTATGAGCATCACTACCAATTACAATTGGTACTTGATGCTTTTTACATAATGTTAACATCGTAATATCATTTCCTCTTGCATCTTGTCTAGCTCCATTTGGATTAAGAGAGCTGTTATTTAACTCTAAAAGTACTCTATGTTCCTTTGACGCCAAAACGAGTGCCTCCATGTCAACTGGATACCTGTTGTCATCTGGATGACCAATGATATTAACATAAGGATTCTTCATTACATTTATGTATGCTCTTGTATTTTCCTCCATCGTACCTGAAGGATAACAAGGTGTATGCATGCTTGCTATTACAATATCCATTCGTTTTAACAAATCATTACTTAAATCTACATTTCCATCAAAATCTAATATATTTAATTCCACACCAAGCAACAACTCTACTCCACACATTTGTCTGCTTACCACTTTTAAATTACTAAAGTAAAAATCATGACAAGTTCCTGGCATCTGCGGTGCATGTTCGGTTATGGCCAATAATTCTAAGCCAACTTCTTTTGCTGCACAAGCCATTTCTCTAATTGTATTATAAGCATGTCCACTTGCTAAGGTATGGGAGTGTGAATCTAGTACGTATTTCATCTCTTACACTGCCTCCAAACTGCCTTAACCATATCACCTTTAATTAACTTATACATTATATATGAATCGATACAAGATTTCAAGTTCTAATCCGATCCACTTTTGATGCAGTGTAAGAGCAAATTCCAATCATTACCGTTCTTTCTTTTTTTATACTTTTACTAATAATTTTCACAATTGATTTCATAATACCCTTGTGGAAAAAGACAAATGGGGCATATTTCTGGAGCACACTGTCCCCAATATACATTTCCACAATTGATGCAGATCCATACAGCTTCTCTTTCTTTACAAAATACTCTTCCGCTTTCTACATTGTTGGCTAGTCTAGTAAATCGATAGTCGTGATGTTTCTCTATCAGACCTATTCCTTCGAATAAGCTTGCAATATCTTCATAACCTTCTTCTCTAGCTACTTTAGCAAAATCACGATACATAGTGGTCCATTCATAATTTTCTATGGCCGCCGCATTTCTTAAATTTGTTAACGTATCACCCAACATACCATTGTTTAAAGCATTCATCCAAATGACTGCGTGCTCTTGCTCATTATGAGCCGTTTCATGAAAAATCTCTCCAATTTGTATGTACCCTTCTTTTGTAGCTTCATTTCCATATATTCGATATGTCGTACTATTATTTCTTTCCACATCTAATGCTGTAAGTAGATTTTTAAACGTCTGGCTATCTTGAAAATCCATTTCATCACTCCCAATTCTATTCCTTTCATTTTATGCGTATCAATGCAAATAGTTTCATCTTTTTTCGTTTTCCCTTTTCTTCACATGCACATTTTAAAATTACTATCATATGATATAACATTATCATCAAGGAGGAATTTATGAAAATCAAAGGAATTTGTCTTTTTTTCGTTCTCATACTTTGTTTTAGCATGATTGCGGGATGTGGTAAGGGAAAGGGTGCCCCTGGCAAAACAAAAGATATTACCTTAAATGAAGTTGCTCACTCCATTTTTTATGCGCCTCAATATGTTGCAATTGAAAATGGATACTTTAAAGATGAAGGATTAAATGTTACGCTGGTAACTGGTTTTGGTGCAGATAAAACCATGACAGCTGTCTTATCTGGAGAAGCTGATATTGGATTCATGGGATCAGAAGCCTCTATTTATGCTTATAGTGAAGGAGCAAATGACTATGTGATAAATTTTGCTCAATTAACACAGCGCGCTGGTAACTTCTTAATTGCTAGAGGGCCAATTGATAACTTTGATTGGTCTATGATAAAGGGAAGCACTGTACTTGGAGGAAGAAAAGGTGGAATGCCTCAAATGGTATTTGAATACATTTTGAAAAAAAATGGATTAGATCCTCAAACTGATTTGACAATTGTTCAAAACATTGATTTTGGTTCTACCGCTGCCGCATTTTCTGGTGGTCAAGGCGATTACTCGATTGAATTTGAACCTTCTGCAACTGCACTAGAATTGCAAGGCGATGGTTCTGTTGTTGCTTCACTGGGTGAAAGTAGCGGTTATGTTCCATATACTGCTTATAGTGCTAAAAAAAGTTATTTGGAGGAAAATAAAGATACCGTTCAAAGCTTCGTAAATGCCCTACAAAAAGGAATGGATTATGTAGCAAATCATACGCCTGAAGAAATAGCAAAGGTAATTCAACCGCAATTTAAAGAAACCGAATTAAGTACCATAACTGCCATTGTAACTAGGTATTATGAGCAAGATACGTGGAAAAACAATCTAGTATTTGAAGAAGATAGCTTTTTATTAATGCAAAATATCTTGCAAGAAGCAGGTCAGTTAGAAGAATATGCTCCTTATGAAAAATTAGTGGATAATACCTTCTCAAAACAAGCAAAATAACATTTTTGCTCCTTATCACAGTATTTACATACATATTTCACACTTTATATATTGTAAATTATACGATGAAATAGTATATTGTATATACAGCGTGAAAGGAGCATACTATATATGAAGGAAAAAATAAGATTATTTATGACTGGAAGATATGGTGCTGACGAATTAACCCGTTTTATTTTAATGTTTGATTGTCTTCTTATGGTTTTATCACTTTTAATTCGAAGCAATTTTTTGAATTCTTTTTGTATTCTTCTTATTGTCATTTGCTATATAAGAATGTTTTCCAAAAATCATAGTCAAAGATACAAAGAAAATCAAATATTTCTAAAATATATAAACAGAATATATCCTAAAACCGACCGTCTTAGATATAAGCTAAAGCAGCGGGTAAACTATCATATTTACAAATGTCCATCTTGTAAGCAAAAAATCCGTATTCCACGTGGAAAAGGAAAGATATCCATAACTTGTCCAAAATGTAGAAATGAATTTATTAAACACAGCTAATGGCTATTTTTTAAGGCTGTCGATAAAAGCGACAGCCTTAAAAATTTGATTAATACGTCATTATCTCATATCCGTTTTCGGTAACCAAAACCATAATCTCCCACTGTGCGGATGGCTTTCCATCTTTTGTAAAGACCGTCCACTCATCTTTTGCATCTACATAAACATCTGCTTTTCCCATATTAATCATAGGTTCTATGGTAAATACCATACCAGGTACCATCATCATTCCCGTGTTTTTTGGAATTACATAACTCACCCATGGTTCTTCATGAAACTCAATCCCTATACCATGGCCACCAATTTCTTTTACAACCGAATATCCATTGGCTTTGGCGTGGTCATTAATCGCTTGTGCTACGTCACCTAAAAAGCCCCATGGCTTTACTTGTTCTAATCCTAAATTCATACACTCTTTGGCGACTTCTACTAACTTTCTTTTCTCTTCGTCAACCTCACCAATTAAAAACATGCGAGAGGAATCAGAAAAAAAACCATTGTAAATAGTAGAAACATCCACATTTACAATATCTCCCTCTTTCAAAAGAGTATCCTTTGAAGGGATACCATGGCATACCACCTCATTAATCGAAACACATACGCTTTTGGGATATCCATCAAAGTTAAGAGGAGCAGGTATTCCTCCCATTTGAGTCGTCTTTTCATATACCATTTGATCGATCTCTTCCGTTGACATGCCTGCTTTTATATGTTCACCAACATAGTCTAGTACCGCAATATTTACTTTACTGCTTTCTCTCATTCCATCTAGTTGTTTTGGGGTTTTAATTATTTCATGATTTGGAACAAGATGCCCTTGGCGTTTTGCGGCTAATATTTTATTATCAAATGCTTCGTGGCAAACTTTATATTTTTTATGACTTCCACACCAACATAAATCATTTCTTCCAAGTTTTTGTAACATTTTCATTCCTTCTTTACTTTTCATTTTGCACTAAACTGTGAACGACAATTGAAAATGTCTGCTTCGCAGCCGCTTGATTTTCTTCCGATTGCACTGTCGGAACTTCGTTCCTTTGTGCTTACTCTAGAGCTTCGCTCTTTCGTTAACTTATCGGGTAAAATCAAATGTCTGCTTCGCAGCCGCTTGATTTTCTTCCGATAAGTTACATTATAGCACCATCGATTCTTTTTGTAAAATGGGTAAGGTTGAAAGGGGCTGTTGCAAAACTAATGAATTATCTTAGTTTTGCAACAGCCCTTCTACTTATTTATCATCGAAATCAAATATTTGCAATTCAAAATCATCGGAATCATCAAAATCATCTTCGCTGTTTTCAAATACTTCCTCTTCTTCATCCGATGTTTTTTGCTTCTTTTTTAACTTTTCAAGCTTAGCCTTTTCTTTTTTTTCGAGTTTGGCTGCTTTTTTCATTTCTTTTCTTGTTTTTTTATCTAGTACTTCATCGTATTCTTCTTCTAACTCATCTTCGTAATCATCTTCATAGTCGTCTTCATAATCATCATTGTCTTCTTCTAACTCTTTTTCAACAACTTTATGTTTTTTGCGGAAAAATCCTTTTTTATCGGATTTAGTGATGTTGGTTGCTTCCAAATTCTCGTCGTGAAACTCCAAATCTTCCTCTTCATCCTCGTTTTCTTCGTCTTCGTCTTCATCTGTAATAGAATGTTTTTTATCCACCAATCTAAAAATAAGATTAATGATTACAAATACGAGAAGGACTGTGACAACTAGAAAAATATAAATCACTTGCGTGCGACTTCGCATATCTTTTTTATAATTCTCATTCAATTGGTGATACATTGTCTCGTAAGATTCTGAATCTGCTGGTGTATTTTCGGATTCTATGCCACTGTAACGTTGCACTGTTTTTTCTACAACATCATATAAGTAAAGTCCTTTCGAACCTTCTGAGTTCATAAGATACAAAAGATAGTACTCCGAATTTATAGTAGATTGCCAAGCAGTAACTGCAACACCACCAACCGGTACTTCAGTCTCTGTAAAACCTTCTGGAAGGACAACATCCTCTTCCAAACTAACCACTGTGTAGTTTAAAGAAGAATTTACTGGAGCATAAATGGAAAATCCCTCTGTACTTGGATCATATACATAAAAGACAAATGGTTCTTCTCCCACCTGATTTAAATAAAATAATATAAAATTATCTTTTTTAAGAGCATCTACCGCAACGCCTTGATAATTATAACCTATGTATTCAAATCCTTCGGGAACTAAATCCTGAGGTATTTTACAAACATAAAAAGGCGTACCTGCAATCTTTACCTCCACATCTTTTTTAGGAGGTGCTACAATTTGATTATCCTGCGTTTGATTATCCGTTGTTTGTGTCATTGTTTCCTGTGTATTTACATCAAGTGTATCATCTTCTGCCTGATTCTCTCCTGATATTGTTACGGTTGAAGATCCCACTTTGCTTAGTTCAAGGGCATTACCTTTATCATCAATTATTTTATAATCTGTTACTTTAATATTTGATGTTGAATTTTTTAGAGTTTTAAAATTCAACGTATAAGTTTTAATTGAAGAATCTGCCTCACCAGATATTTGAATGGTACCATTTTCTCCTGTTGCTTGAGAATCACTTTTAAATTCCAATGCACTTTCATCATAAGAAAGTTTCATATCTACTGATTGAATTGTTTCACTTCCCGTTGCAGTAACTTTTACTGTTACAGAAACATCTTCTCCTACCTTTGCAGTTGGGTCTGATAAAGAAATTGTGCCAGCTGATGCATAAACAGTTCCTCTTAAAAATGGTATCAGTAACACAAATGTCACAGTTATCATAATCAACTTCTTCATGCGCATGATTAATGTTTTCATTCTTTTCCTCCACTATCGGGTAATCTACCCTAAGTATTTTATTTTTTTATCCTATTCTTCGTAACTTAATAGTAATTTTTCATACCTTTTTCTGGTATTTCATTTTTGACAAAATTAACCTTATAATTATACCGTATATTTATTATTTTGAACATACTTAAATTATAATATGTCATTATTTTATATTATAATTCAAATTTCAACGAATTATCTCATACACTTTATAGCACTTTACACATATACCAATGTATAAAAACTAGTACATTATATAGAAAAAATAGGTTTTTTTTATGTAAAGATTGCGTAAAATAGCAATATACTCCAAAAAAATATTATGGTATAATGCCTTTTATGGGTGCTAAAAACAAACAGTAACATTTGTAACGGAGGTCATTATGGAAGAATTACTAAGAGGATACGTTAACCATGCGGATGAACAGCTTTGTTTTTATTTTGAAAACACAATCAATAACATTGCTAATTTCATATTTAATAACAAAAAGCCAGATAATGAAGTTGTTGTTGAGACAATCTTTGGAAAAGAGTTATTAAAGGCAACAGACCACGGCAACCAGCTTACTGGCAAACCAGCCTATGTAGAAAAGATTGATGAATACTTACATAAATTAAAGTCAGGAAGTATCAAAAGGGAAATCGTAGAATTTTTAGATTTTTCTAACCTTAATAATCGTGACGAATTTGATTCAAAGGATATTGAAGAAAAAGAATTTATACGATTATATGATGGCCATTAATATTTAGAAATAAAACAAATGGAAAGAACGATGCATTCTTTCCATTTTTGTATAATAAACAAATATACCTTGGTAGAGGGTGGTATTTGCTATTACCGATTACTTGCATGAATGTGCATTGGTATTACATTATCTGAATCAGATACTTCAACATCTAAGTAGTTTTTTACCAAATTAAACTTGTATGCCGCTGTGGCACAAGCCAATGCTGTTTCATATCGTTTATTTTCTTCGATTTTTGAATCAATTCTAATTTTACCTGAATTAAGAACTGTGATTAATACCATATTAATTTTATTCTTATAAAATATCTTATCAGTAGGATATTTGATTACCTTTTCAAGCATAATGGTTGGTACGGAATCATCTGTTGGGATGTAAGATGCATTGTATAAACTGCCCTCACATAAAAAAGATTCTGTAAAAACTGGAAGAAAACATTCTTCATTTCCTGTATATTCCTTCAAAGCCATTCCCATGTAATCTCTCCTTTTCCTAATTCTTGCTTATTTTCTTTGTTTCGTAATCACTTACTATAATTATATACAATATTTGAGCTTATAATAGTGAAATTATTGCTTCATAAGTTGCAAAAAGTGCTATCTAATATAGCACTTGATACCTTGTAAAAAGTGCTATATACTAAAGGAGCATCAAGTTTTGGCTGTCAGGCTTTTTGCCTTAAGGAGGTATTTATGAATGAGAACAAACGCACAGGATATTTGGATCAAAAGTTTCGATTGTTTCATTTGAAAGATAAGACCAGTAAGGAATTTGATTTTCACTATCACGACTTTGATAAAATCATTATTTTCTTAAACGGAAATGTTACTTATTTTATAGAAGGAAAGGCGTATTATCTAAAGCCTTGGGACATTTTATTAGTGAATCATCATGACATCCATAAACCTATTATCGATTCTTCGCAAGAATATGAGCGCATTATTCTTTGGGTGGATAACGACTACATCACTTCGCAAAATGACAATTCCTCTGATATTACCACTTGTTTTAAACTTGCAGATGAACGAAGCTTTAACTTAATTCGATTGGATAGCAAATTTCAAAATCGTTTAAAAACAATTATCAAAGAATTAGAACTCTCTTTGCAATCAAAGGATTTTGGAAGTAATTTAATGAGCCAAGCTCTTTTTATACAATTTATGGTGTATTTAAATCGTATTTTTCTAGGTAATCTCTATCTAAAAAGTGACGATTCGCTCAAATATGACAAACAAATCGAAAAAATATTAAACTACATTAATGAACACATTACAGACGAATTATCCATTGACTTCTTATCAGAGACTTTTTATATAAGCAAATACTATTTAATGCATAAATTCAAAAAAGAAACGGGCTTTACGCTTCATAATTACATTTTGCAAAAGCGGCTGATGCATTCTTATCACTTGATCCAAGCTGGTGTGCCTGTTATAAAGGCTTCGGAGCAAAGCGGCTTTCGTGACTACTCTAGTTACCTAAGAGCATTTAAAAAGCTTTTTCACAAGGCACCAAGCGAAATAACCTAGTAATTTGAATTATTTCGTATTATAATAGAAAAAGTGGTTGTGACTCGTATTAAGGTGCAACTAATTCGTAACATATTTAGGAGGAAACTATGAAAAAAATACTAGATATCATTGAGCAAGAGCTAATCGATGCTTTTGTCAATTGTGGATATAGCGAAAAATACGCGCGCGTTACCCTCTCTAACAGACCAGACCTTTGTGAATATCAATGTAACGGTGCTCTGGCTGCTGCAAAAGAATATAAAAAAGCGCCGATTATGATTGCAAATGAAGTCATTGATTCTTTAAAGGCATCTACTTTGTTTGAAATGAAAGAGGCTGTAATGCCAGGCTTTATCAATTTGAAGCTTTCACCTTCTTTTTTGGCTGATTATTTAAACGAAGTGTTAGAAGATGATCGTCTTGGCTGTGAAAAGACGCAAGTTCCCAAAACTATTATCATAGATTATGGCGGTCCAAATGTTGCAAAACCACTACATGTTGGTCATCTTCGTTCTGCTATTATTGGCGAAAGTGTGAAACGAATTGCAAAGTTTATGGGGCATCATGTGATTGGAGATGTTCATTTAGGGGACTGGGGTCTCCAGCTTGGACTCATTATTACAGAGCTAAAATATCGTAAGCCAACTCTTCCTTATTTTGATGATACTTATACGGGTGAATATCCAAGCGAGGCACCTTTTACCATATCAGAGCTTGAGGAAATCTATCCAACAGCCAGTGGTAAATCAAAAGAAGATGAAGCTTATAAAAAAGAAGCAATGCAGGCTACCTATTTGCTTCAAAATGGACATAAAGGTTATGTTGCTTTATTTAATCATATCATTCAAGTTTCTGTTACGGACTTGAAAAAGAATTATGAAAACTTAAATGTTTCCTTTGACTTATGGAAAGGGGAATCAGATGCTCAGCCATATATTCCTGATATGGTCTCCTATATGAAGGAGAATGAATATGCTTACATCAGCAATGGTGCTTTGGTGGTAGATGTAAAAGAAGATACCGATACAAAAGAGATTCCTCCTTGTATGATTTTAAAATCAGATGGCGCTTCTCTTTACAACACCACTGATTTAGCAACCATTGTAGAACGTATGAAATTATACAATCCAGATGAAATGATTTATGTGGTAGATAAGCGTCAGGAATTGTATTTTGAACAGGTCTTTCGTTGTGCTAAAAAGACCAAGCTTGTAAATGAAGATACCAAATTAAAATTTTTAGGCTTTGGTACTATGAATGGAAAAGATGGGAAGCCATTCAAAACAAGAGAAGGAGGCGTTATGCGTCTTGAATCTCTGATTACAAGCATTAACGAGGAAATGTATAAGAAAATTACGGAAAACAAAGAAGGCGTTTCAGAAGATGAAGCACGCCGTACTGCCAAAATTATTGCACTTGCAGCAGTAAAATATGGTGACTTATCCAATCAAGCAACTAAGGATTATGTTTTTGATATTGACCGTTTTATTTCCTTTGAAGGTGACACTGGTCCATATCTTTTATATACGATTGTGCGTATTAAATCTATTTTAGCAAAATATGCTGAAAATAATCAAAGAATTGATAATGCCGTTATAAATCCAGCTAAAACAGACGTTGAAAAAACATTAATGCTTGAACTTACAAAGTTAAACAGTGTGATAGAAGCAAGTTATGAAGAGTCTGCTCCTCATAAGATATGTTCTTATATTTATGATTTGGCAAATGCCTTCAATCGTTTTTACCATGAGACGAAGATATTAACCGAAGAAGACGAAGTAACAAAAGCTGGTTGGATTAAGCTATTAATGCTTACGAAAAATGTATTAGAAACTAGCATTGATCTATTAGGCTTTAACGCCCCTGAGCGTATGTAATAAAGATAAGGTAAACTCCCCTATTATAAGATAAAGTGCCTGTTTCATTAGGCACTTTATTTTATGATTCTTATAACAATTTTGTTAAATCCGATAATTTGGACTGTTGTTTGTATCTCTTCTACTGTTGCTCTACCGTGTCTACCATGAAAAATCCTTTGTCAATTGCATTATAAATAGGAGCCACACAAATCGTGTAGCTCCCACTTTATCGTATGAATATATTATTGATGTATTACTACATCTGTTATCTCCAGTAAAGTCACATCCTCTTGATAGAATTCTAGTATACTTTCATCCTTTTCTATCTTTAAATCATGGAATACAACCTCTTTACAATAATTTGCATAAACTCCTGATATTTTTCCCTTAATACTGCCATCACCAGGGCAAGGCCTTACATCATATCCATCAATGTCCCATTTCGATTTTTTCGTAAGTTGTAAGCGTATATTTTCAAAGCGAACATCTTCAATATAATTATCACTGCTTCCAGATAGAAAAATTCCATTCTCGCCTTTGCAGGTAATGTTTTGAAAAGTGATATTTTTGATTTTACCAGCCTTTATTCCAGGTTTTCTATCGATTGCTGTTAAGCAGATTGCCTCTGCTCTTCCCCACCACTCATGTGAAAATCTTCTTGTTTCAATGGTGATATTAGAAAATACGGCATTTTCTACATTTCCATTATCTCTGATTTGTATGGAAATTCCACGATTGCTACGACTAATGGTGCAATTGTTTACTAATATATTTCTAAAATCAGCTTCTCCTTCGGTTCCAAACTTGATTGCTGCACTGGTTGAGATTAGTGTACAGTTTGAGATTACAATGTTTTCACAGTTTCCATACTGTTTGTAGTCACCTGAATTTTTTAATACAATTGCATCGTCTCCACATTCAATGTGACAATTCGTAATTCTAACATTCTTACAGTGATCTGGGTCAATTCCATCTGAATTTGCCATTTGAAGATTATTTAGAATTCTGATTCCATCAATTAATACATCTTCGCATCCCACCAGATGAACTGTCCAAAAAGCACAATCCTTCATTGTGACATCTTTTATTGTCAACTGTTTAAAGTCTTCTAACAGCATGAGCGGAATACGTGGATAATAGGTTCCCTCAATGTGATACCCTGAATTCGTTCCATAAAATATTTTTTCATTTGCATCAATGGTACCAAATCCGCTCACTGAAACATTTTTTTCATGGAATCCAGTAATAAACGCATGAAAGGGCCTCCCCGCGTACTCACTGTTTAAAAAGGAAGGTAATCCTGATTGATGGGCAACAATCTTTCCCTCATTTGCCAAAGGATAATAGTCTTCTAGGTTGTCACTTGCCTTTAATATTGCTCCTCGTTCTATGTGTAAATCTACTTCTGATTTCAAAAGAATCGAGCCGCTGTTAAAGGTATGTCCTGCTGGCAATAAAACGCGTCCTCCACCATTATGAGTACATGCATCAATGGCAGCCTGAATAGCACCCGCGTCATTCGTTTGCCCGTCCCCTTTGGCTCCATACTCCATTATATTGTATATCATCTTCTCTTCTCCTTACCTACTGATACGAAAGGTTTTGATTTCATATGGCTTTATCTCAAAATGAATTGCTTCGTTCGTTATCTCTTTTGTATCTTCTTTTTCCTCTACCAAGTTACATTCGAATACTTCCTTCGTAAAGTATGGGGAGGCCATAGTTACATTCGTACGTTTTCCATATGCCTCATAAACACGAATGATGATATCACTATTATCCTCCGCCTGTTTTACCACATCTGCAAATACATTTTCTGCATCAAGCTGTAATAAGGAATAGGATAGTGTTTTTACTCCTGTTACAATTTCACCCACAAGTGGACAATTTAGGTCATATGCTTCTTGCGTTACTCTTCCTGTTCTAAAGTCACCCTCATGTGGGTACAATGCATACGTAAAATGATGCACCTCTTGGTCTGCCAAAGGATTTGGGAAAACTCCTGACTTAATCAAGGTAAGTCTTATAACCGATTCATGGATGTCATAGCCATATTTACAATCATTTAGCAATGCAACTCCATAACCATATTCAGAGACATCCGCCCATTTATGTGCACATACTTCAAATTTTGCCTGATCCCAGCTGGTATTTTCATGAGTTGGACGCTCTACGTTTCCAAACTGTACTTCGTAGGTTGCTTTATTGCTCATGATATCAACTGGAAATGCTGTCTTTAACAATAATTGCTGCTGTTTCCAATCCACAGTCGTTTGAAAATCAATTCGTTTCGTATGATGATAAAAATAAATATTTTGCTCAATTGTAGATGCTAGGAAGGAACGTTTCATATAAATACATGCTCGAATTGGTCCATTTTCTACTACCTTACATTCTAAAAGCTCATCTACAATCCAACTTTTTTCTTTGTAGTACACATCAATATTCCAAGCATCAAATTCTTTTGGTCTATCTTCAAATACTTGTAAACGGTTTCCTACTTCTTCTTTCTTTAACACCTGTCTTTTTTCTGCTTTGTCATAGATAGAAACAAATTCTCCCACTTCATTTAGCTGAATTTGATAATGAGGTGTTACAAAATGTAGCCCCTGTTTCATTTCTTCTAGCTGAGAAATAACAAAATCCTGTGTCACAAGCTTCTTTGCTTTTTCTTTTGCAGTCTCTTGATCAATTACTTCCATTCCTTTTGAAGTAACATCAGATACCAAATATAAAAGTTCTCCATCCTTTGATTCCTGACTTTGTAGCCCTTCAATTGGATTGGCATGCTTGTCCACTGCTACGATTGCGCTACGTGAAAAGCCAAGGGTATTATAAACAGCAAGCTTTTCACAAGCCCTCGCTTCTTTGTGGTTTTGCAATATATTATTTTTAGCCTTATTTATAATGGTTTCATCGATTTCATGAACCACTGCATAATCTTCGTCAGAATCTTCATATACCTCTTTCATAGATGATCCTGGTAAGATATCATGAAACTGGTTCAAGAGCACGAGTTTCCAAGCCTTATCAAGCTCATTTGTTGGATAAACATATCCTGTTCCGTAAAGAAGTGCCAGCATACTATAGAATTCTGCATCTGCATTCATGAACTCATACATACGGTTGTTCTTCTTATTTCTTGCCATGGAGGTATAGGTTCCACGATGAAATTCAAGATATAGCTCTCCATTCCATTTTGGTACCTGTTTTCCCTTTAAATTATCTTCTAGGATATGGAAAAAGTCCTTTACGAAGGTCTGTTTTGTTGTTGGTACATCACAGATTCCATACTCTAATCGCTTGTTTTCCTCAAGCATCTCAGGTGTTGTTCCACCACCGCCATCTCCGTGTCCAAAACAGGTCAATAAATCCTGCGTCAAATTCTTGTTTTGATAACGCTGCCAAGTTCCTTTGATTTGATTCGCATTTTGTAATCCGTTGTAGGTTGTGTTAAAGTTTGGCTTTTGATTTAACTCTGGGTATACATCATAGCCAGTTGTGGTAATGAAATACGTTAATATCTCACTTCCATCAAGTCCTTGCCAAAAGAAGGTATCATTTGGAATCTTATTATATTCATTCCAACCTATTTTGGTCGTCATAAAGTATCGAATACCTGATTTCTTTAAAATCTGAGGCATGGCAACGCTATAGCCAAATACGTCTGGAAGCCATAATACCTCTTGATTTTCTACTCCAAATTCTTCTTTAAAGAATCGTTTTCCATGTAGAATCTGTCTGATTAAAGCTTCTCCTGAGGCAAGGTTACAGTCGGCTTCTAGCCACATAGCGCCTTCTGCTTCCCAGCGTCCTTGCTTTACCTTTTCTTTGATTTGCTCATAAAGCTTTGGCGCATGCTCTTTTACATATTGATATAGTTGAGGCTGGCTTGACATGAATTTATATTCTGGATATTGTTCCATTAAATTAAGTACAGTTAAAAAGCTTCGAACCACTTTTTGTCTTGTCTGTTTTATCTGCCATTTCCATGCCACGTCGATATGCGTATGTCCTACACTATGCACTACAACGTCAGAATGTGCTGGTTTCTCACTATAAAAGTGCTCTTTTAAATATTCAATTGCTTTATTTACAGAATCAAAAAAGGCTTCGCTATGATTAACACGAAGATCTAATAAATTAACACACGCATTTAGTGTCTCAATGGTTTTAATTGCTTTTAAGTCATCTTCCTTTAGTAAACATGCAGCATCAAACGGCACTTTCATATCGTAGTAAAGCTCTTGTACTTTGTCATGTAGCACTGCCATTTTTAAATCGAAAAAGTTAGTTTTTTCAGTGCTGTTTGAGTAGGCATAAAAGGCAAGGTCAATTTGTTCTTCCTTTGAATGTTCATTGGCTACTACAATTTCATGGTGATTCATATCCATCGTTGCGTACAAGGAATTATTTTTATATACCATAATCTGCGGATTGTCGGTATTCCATATGTCAGTAGCCCCTGTATTTAGCTGTATTACTACCTTCTTTTGCTGGTATTCTTTCGTCATTGGAAGCGTCGCATAAAACCAAAAATGTTTATCCGTACCACCCCAAGTCTCTCCACGTTCAAAATTTTTGGAATGTTTTAAGTCTGTTTCACAGGTTTCAAAAAAGGTATAATTTCCTTCCTTGACTTTTATGTCTTCCACCCATTTTACATTGGAATATCTTAATTCGCTTAAGCTTTTAAGAATAATTTCAATTCTATTTTTGTATTGCTTCATGATTTCCTCCATTATATCAATAAGTGTCTGTTATAGAATAGGAAAGTTCATAGAACTTTCCTATTCTATAACAGAGTATCCACGCGGCTTGTTTGCGCGTGGTGTACACTTTTTTTCATTATCCTTTAATTCCTGTTGACGCTATTCCCTCTACCAGATATTTTTGCATAGTCAAAAATATAAGAAAAATTGGTAGTAAGGATAAGGTTGCCATAGCAAACATAGCCCCCCAGTCGGAACCTGCTGTTGGATCCGCAAACATCTTAAGTGCGTAGCTAACTGGATATTTCAATGGATCGCTTATGTAAATAAGTGCGGATAAGAAATCATCCCATCTCCACATAAAAGAGAAAATAGCGCTCGTTACTAACGCAGGCTTAACAAGTGGTAACACAATCTGAATGAAAATCCCATAAATACTGCAACCATCAATTGCTGCTGCTTCATCCAAATCAACTGGAATTCCTTTTATAAACTGCATGATTAAGAAAATAAAGAACCCTTGTCCAAAGAATTGTGGAACAATAATTGGAAGGTAAGTTCCTACCCATCCTAATTTATTAAATAATATGTACTGTGGTATCATAATAACCTGAAAAGGAAGCATCATAGCGATTAGCATGCATGCAAACCAAAAGCCTTTTAACTTAAATTCACATCTTGCAAAGCCAAAGGCTACAACGGCTGATGATAACACTGCACCAATGGTTGACAAACCAGCAATAACAAATGAATTCTTAAAAAAGATTGAGAATTTGTTTCCTGCAAACCCTTGCCAGCCTACCACATAATTTCTGATATCAAAGCTAGCTGGTAATAATTTTTCTGCGGTTTTAAAGATTTCTGCAGTCTCTTTAAAAGAGCTCATTACCATCCAAAGTAACGGATATATCATGACAATTGCAAAGAAAAAGGTAAATACATGATAAATCACTTTTGATGACGTTTTTTTGATTTTGTAATTTTCCATTTTTACCTCTTTTCTGACTCGTAGTATACCCACTTATTTTGAGTCTTAAATAATACTAATGTAATGAAACCTACAAATATAACCATAAACCATGCTATAGCACAACCATAACCTAGCTTGCTGTATGTAAAAGAGTTTTGATACATATAAACAGTATAGAATAATGTCGTATCTCTTGGTTTTCCTTGTGTAATAATATAACTTTGTGTAAATGCCATAAACCCATTGATAATTTGATTAATTAAATTAAAGAAAATAGTTGGTGTAAGCATTGGTAATGTAATACTAAAAAAACTACGAATTCCATTGGCTCCATCTATGGTAGCTGATTCATATAAGCTTACAGGAATCTGCTTTAAGCCAGATAAGAAAATTAACATAGAGGATCCAAACTGCCAAATTGCAAGTACAATCAACGTCCAAATTGCTGTACTTGAATTCCCAAGCCATGCGGTATCACTTGGAAGCCCTACAAAGGCTAACAAAGCATTTAACACACCGTCACTAGCAAAAAGTCTCTTCCAAAGAATCGCAACTGCGACACTAGAACCAATAATGGAAGGAAGATAATAGATCGCTCTATAAAAACCTGAAAGTTTTGTATTCTTTACTAAAAGCATTGCAACCGCTAATGCCATAATAAGACGAAGAGGTACCGAAAAAAATGCATAGTATAGGGTAACTCCAAAGGATTTCCAGAACTTATCATCCTGGGTAAGCATATTGATATAATTATCCAGACCGATAAATACTGGCTTATCTAAAATGTTATAACGAGTGAATGAAAAACCGAATGATAGAACCATAGGAATCATTATAAAGGTAAGAAAGCCGATTAAGAAGGGCAGGATAAATACATATCCTGCAACTCCTTGGCTATTTAATGTTTGTCCTAAAGTCTTTTTCTGATTCGGAAGAGATTTGCTGTTTTTCAAGTTTGTTTCCTCCAGACTTTATATATGATTGTTAAATAAGGGATTAAGGGGGGTATTATTTTGCTGCTTCTTCTAATATTTTTTGAGCTTGCGCTACAAAATCTTGTGTAGCTTCATCACTTGTGATATCTGCGTAACGTAGATTTTCAACCGTTGTCTTTAACTGTGCTTCAACCTCACCAGAGCCTGCTGGATTTGGTGCATCAATTGGTGTAGCTACTTTTTCAACTTCCGCGATAAAGTCGAATACTTTTGAAGCTACGGTATCTACTTCTGATCTTAATAGGTTGGCAACTTCTGAGTTAATTGGAATTCCACGTTCTGCCATTAACACTTTGTTTGCCTGGTCACTATTAATGAACCAATCTAAGAATTTTGCTGCTTCTGTTTTGTTCTTTGAAGTCTCAGAAATTGCGAAAAACATACTTGGTTTTAAGAATTCTGGCTGTATACTTGCATCTGCTGTTGTTGGATACATTGTAATTCCAAGCTCTCTTTGTGCTGCATTTGATATACTGATAAACTGATTGGAGTAAGTAAAGTCATTCCAAGTTGTCTGGTCAACGATTGGTTTTGTCTCAACCACATCTGGATTTTTCTCAGCTAATAAATCAGGTGATATTGCAAACTCTGCTTCCGCAAATTTTTGAACATTATCAAAGTGTGCTTTGGTTGCATCTGTAGTTCCTGCAACAATTTCATCATAGAAATGAGAACCTTTGGTTCTTGCAAGAATCTGCACCATGTTTACACCACCGTCAAAGTATGTTTTTACACCTGTTTTTTCATAGATGGTTTTTCCAATTTCATATAGTTCATCAATCGTTGGCTGTGTTGGAATTTCTACCCCAGCTTTATCAACGATTTCTTTGTCGTATGCCATCATTGGAGCGTTACTTCCTAAGCTAAGTGCATATACTTTTTCATCAATTGTTCCACTTTGGATAATGGAATCAGCTATTTTACTTGTATCAATGGTTCCATCAAGAATAAAAGGACTTAAATCAGCTAACTGATTACTTTTTTGGTACTGGCTGATATAAGAATAATCCTGTTGAATGATATCTGGAAGGTTTCCACCCGATGCCATTGCAGAAAGCTTGTCCCAATATCCTGACCAATCTGTAAACTCTGTTTTGATTTCCACATTTGGATTCAGTGTCATATAAAGGTCAACTGCCTTTTGTGTCAAATCATTTCTTGTCTGATTCCCCCACCAGCAAAGACTTAATTGAACTTTCTCACCACTATCCGTTTTAGCAGTATCAGTTGCTTCTGTCGTTGTTGCTCCATCTGAGTTAGTTTTTGTATCGGATGCAGAGTTTGCACATCCTGCCATTACACTTGCTACCATGGTAAGTGCAAGCATCATGGATATTGCTCTTTTTTTCATATCTAATCCTCCTGTTTTGTTTGTTGTAAGCTTATTATAGGTATCCTTCCCCAAATAGTAAATTTAAAAAACGGCTTTTTCGGGGTAAAAAAAACGATATTTTGATAAAATCCCTTCCCCTTTCCTTGTCTGTTTTGTATAATCTGTGGCAGGGAGGGATTTATTTTGGTAAAAAAAAGACACCTGTTTGGTACATTTCAAAATATACCGATAAGAAAAAAAATTACATTAATCGTTTTTATGGCATTGCTTTCCATTTGTATTGCATTTTTTTTAAACCTTCATTTTTTAACCAGACAATACGATAAAGACATGTATGAGACGAATGCACAGTTACTAAATAATGTCATTTCAAATATTGAATCCGAAATGGCTTTCGTTGAAAACCTGTCCAATTATATCATAGCTGACTCTTCGATTCAGCAAAATCTGACTTATTTGTTGGATAATAAAAATAATACAAAAGCCGCTATTGCCAAACGTGAAGCCTATGAGTCTCTCTATACCTATATGTTTTCAAATGATTACATAAAATCAATTACATTGGTTATGGACGATACCATCATTAGTATGGGGGATACCTTTCCTGCAAGCGAAATCGATTTAAACACATTGAATCAACAGGCAATCAATGATGTAGGCAGACCTTTTTGGGCAACGGGTAAGATTTCCAATTATTCTATTCTTTGCACAAGGGAAATTAGACAGTTAAAATATTTAAAGCTTCGAACCCTTGCAGTTCTCTACATTGATGTCGATATGGAGCAAATTATTACGAACGCTCTTTTAGATGCTGGTTATTCTCCAAATCTAGTTGACTTTATTGTAATGCAAGAATCCGAACAAATCTATCCAAAAGAAATCACACATGATATTAAAACGTTTGTATCTTCAAGAGATTTAAAAGCTTATCACATTGATACGTATGAAGGCAAGAAAAAGTTTATCATAACGGGTTCCATGCATTCCGTAGATTGGGATTACTATTACTTTCGTGATTACAATCGAATCTTTGACCATATAACGAAAGCGAAATATTATACCGTATTTTATACTATTTTATTTTCTATCATTGCATTAATTTTTACTAACATCAGTGTGCAAAGCATTCTAAAGCATCTGGATTATCTGGTAGAAAAAATAAAAAGATTTGGGAATGGTATCACTAGCATTCCAAAAAATCCATATCATTATGAAGGCAGAATGGATGAAATCGGAACACTTCATAGAAGCTTTGATCAGATGACACATAGTGTAAAAGTCCTTCGCGATGAGAATTATGACAAACAAATATTATTAAAAGATACTTCGATAAAAATGCTGCAACAACAAATCAACCCGCATTTTCTTTACAATACGCTAGATACCATCAATTGGATGGCACAGATGTATGGAGCAGAAGATATTTCTACCATGGCATTGTCCCTTGGGAATCTATTTCGTGCTTCCATTGCAGAACAAAAGGACTTAATTTATCTAGAACAAGAACTTGCCTTTTTAAACAATTATATTCAGATACAAAAGATTCGCTTTAAAGAACGATTGCAGTTTGAAATCACAATCCCAGAACAATACCATAAAATGCTAATCCCTAAGCTTTGTATTCAGCCGCTTGTGGAAAATGCGCTAAAGCATGCAATGGAATATAGTGATGAAACCTGTATCATACAAATTAAACTGGAAGAAGAAAAGGATGCATATCTGCTTAAAGTAGCAAATACTGGCTCTTCCTTTGAAGAAAACCTACTTCAAAAACTGGAAGAACATACACTGAAAGCAGAAGGCAGTGGTGTTGGACTAGCCAATATCAATGCAAGGATGCGCTTGATTTATGGAGAAGAGTATGGGCTATCCTTTTACAACAAAGATGGTATGGCTGTTGTCGTTTTATCCATACCAAAAACCTATAAAAAGGATATGCCAGAAGATGAAACAACACTATTTATATAAGGAGAATCAACATGTTACGACTTATGATCGTTGATGACGAAGAAACAATAAGGACTGCCATTTCTAAAATGATTGATTTTAACTCATTGGGTTATGAAGTCATTGCAACTGCTAAAAATGGAATGGAAGCCTTTGATATTATATGTGACAGCTATCCAGACGTGGTCATTACTGATATTAAAATGCCCATTTTAAATGGTCTGGAATTAATTGAACGAGCTAATAATCTTGATGTTGGGATTGAATATATCATTTTATCTGGCTATGGAGAGTTTGAATTTGCCAAGCAAGCGATGAAATTTGGAGTACAGCATTTTCTCTTAAAACCAACCAATAAGCAAGAACTCATTCAAGCATTAATTGAAATACACGATACTCGTATGGAGGAGAAACAAAAACAGCAAGTACAACAAAAGCAAATCCTTGATACCGTCCGTTTTCCAATGGAGCAATGCTTTTTAATTGAAGCACTAGAATGGCAACATGACTTTTTAAAATGCTACCAAAAATATGACCAGTTACTAGCCTTTCAAAAAAATTGCCTTCATGCTTGTATTTGTTCCTTTGTGGAAGAAACCCATCTAAACACTTTTATAAAGGACGTACAAACATTACTTAAAAAGCAAGGAATCACATCCTTCTTTCCAATGATTGCTGTTAAAAATACGGTTATTCTAATTCTGGATGTGGAATCTCTTGCACTGCAAGAAGCATTACAAGAAGGTATTGAGCAACTAAAATACCCTGATCAAACGGTAACGTTTGAGGTTAATTTTCTTCATTATCATACAACCTTTGAGCTATTTCAATCCATCATACAAAAAATTGCCCGCTTTGGGCAAATTCTTTGTTTTGATTCTTCTCTTAACGTGTATGAAATTAGAAATAATTTGACCTCCTCATGGAAACTACAAGAATTAGAAACCGTTATGAAAAACGCAACCAGTGAAGAGGAATTAAATGAAGTACTACAGACTACATTTGCCAATACAGAATCTCTTGATTCTGCAAAAAAAATTGCCATTGAACTTTACCTTATGCTCAGTAATTCAGACGCCGAAAATTCACTTGATATGGCTTGTGACTTCTTTCGAAAAGTATATTCTTGTACCACCATTTCATCCATCTATGAATTATTGCGGGTGGTTCCTTCTCATACTTTATCAGAAGAAAATGTTCTGGAGAATAAACAAAAATCCTATATTACCTTGCTTAAAAATTATGTGAGTAGTCATTTGGATGCAGAATATCTTTCTTTAAAATGGCTTGCAGAAAACTATTTATTCATCAGTGTCGGCTACTTAAGTAAACAGTTTGTAAAAGAAGAGGGTGAACGCTTCTCTGATTACCTGAATCGAATCCGTATGGAAGAGGCTAAAAAGCTTCTCTCTTTGTACAGCAATGATAACATCAAAGATATTGCAAAGCAGGTGGGATTTGGTAGCAATCCTCATTATTTTAGTCAGGTGTTTAAAAAATATGTTGGGTGTACACCTAGTGAGTATTGGGAGAGGCAGAAGAAGGAAGGGATGTAGGAAAGAAGAGAGTGTACTTTACTGATTTATACACGGTTTTTTGTCTCACACATAAGCATGCATAGTTACAATATTTGCGGCTGTTCTTTTCCAAAGATAAGTACCTGTTATGGGAAAAGAAAGCCGCATTCTACTGGTTGCAAAAAAAGATTTTATGAATACTTTAGTTATTAGAACTTCACTTAAAAATTCGATTGTATACCCAAGGCAATTTTTTTGCTTAAGTCTCTTAATTCATATCATGGATTCTATTCCTTCGGAAGAAAGCCATGATATTGAATTAAGAGACAGGGTTTTACGGAGTTGGAAGTCCGAAAGTATAACCCTAATAAATATAACAGTTCAATCCTAGTTAAAATTTTGTGAATACATTAGTTATTATATCCAAAAATCTTCTTCTTTTTTTTCTAATAATCCTAAAAGATTTAACGTTTTATCAATTAATATTTGAACATTATATTCCAATCTATCTGGTAATAATGATTCAATATCTTCTATCTCACATCCTCTTTCGAGAATATCAATTAATTGTTCCTCATCACAACTTTCTTTTACTTTCTGAATAAAATAGGGTGAAAAAATAAATTTTTCAGCTTCTTCAATTGACATTTTCTTTTCTTTAATAGCAACAAGAACTCCTATAATATTTATTAAAAGAATTTTGGTATCTACTTCATTCGTCTTAAAGCATATATTTTCTATCTTCATATTTTTATTATCTCCTACTTATTACTCCATCCACGTTTTACTTTAACATTAAATTTTAATTCATAACTAACCTTAGCAAAATTTAAACTAAATAGTAATTTAGACCAGCTATAGACAATCTTTCCAATAGCTGGTCTAACATTTTACTGTGGTGTCACAGCTTGTTGATATATCTTTTCTATAATATCACAAATTTTTTCTAGTTGTTCCAATAATATTTCCGAAAAGAATATATTTCGATATTCATTAATAAATTCTAGATATAATTCTCTATTGTTCTCTTCATCAAAATATCTAAACATTGGTGTAACCATTAAATAAAACTTACCCCCTTTTTTATATAACCAAGTTGAATATTCTGATGTAGTAAAGCAACAATATTTTTCGCCAATCCACTCATCATTTTCATCCATAATAATATCTTTATTAGAAATATTTTCATTTAAACAATAATAATACTCATTTTGTAATACACCTAATTTTTGTTCCAAAATCCTTGCATCAATTTCGTATTTTTCAATATCAACGCTGTACATTTCCTTGATGTTTTTCAAAAAATAAATATTATCGTTTAAAATTTCATAGATATTATTCTCTCCAATCAATCTAATACAAATATTGGAATAATAATCTACTATATCGTCCATTATTTGTAGTTCAATTCTAAATGTATTTTGATTAAATAATATATAATTTTCCACTATTTTATAATCTTTCCTTTCTTTGTTACCATTCCTGCCTTCTTTAATGCGGCTTTCATTGGTTCTGATAATTCACTCCAAGAACGTACATGTCCATGAAAAACTCCCTTTGTAGTTTCATCAAATACAACTATTTCTCCATCACTAATTCCAACTCTCCTAGTAGTATTTTTTCCTATCGAAACGGAGTTATCTAATGCTTCTTGTCCATTATTAGGTGCTTTATTTTTAACTGAATTATTAGTTTTTCCATGATAATCTGCTTTTTCATATGTACCATTTTTACCAGTCTCAGAGTCTCCCTTACTAATATCCTCACCAAGCTTCTTACTTGCACTTATAGATATCTTGATTCCAGCTGCAGTTTCTGTAGCTCCCAACACCATTATTCCAGCTCCTGCTCCAGATATTTCTATCTGACCAGTTGCAGTAGATACTAACGTTATGCCCGCTCCTTTTTGCATGGTGCTTGCTCCTGACGCAGCAGTTATAAGTCCTAACAGCATTGATACTATATCTCCTGTTATTTCACCCTTGTTATAGGTGGTCTGATAGGTCTTACTATATGGTTCGGTACCAATATCTATACTATACACATTCTTTAATACACTGTCCGCAAATCCTCCCAAAAACGTGGCTAGCTGTTTTACCGGCTCTGGCATTCCATTTACAGCATTTTTTACCTTAGTTTGGATTTTCTTCGCATCCAAACACATCTTATGCTCATTATCAGACATGGCGGTAACTAATTTACCATCTACATACGCATAGCTGCTTGTTACATTTGTAACACTTGCTCCTCCATATCTGTTTTGTAAACTCTGCGTCACTGGATCAACTGGGGGTGCATCATCAGACTGATTAGCTAGATAATTCGTAAATGGATCGGTATAACCTCCCCCACTCTGTCCAGAAGAATTGTAGGAACCCGTAGCACCGGTTCTGCTTCCTCCACTTCCTCCGCCTGTGGCTGAACTGTTACTCTTTGACCCTCCTGTAATCATATCGATTGCTGTATCAACTGCTTCTGTTACCGTTTTCTTTACTTTACTTCCAAATTCCTTTAAATCTTCCCATGCTTCGTTAACTGTTTTTTTATTGTTTTTATTCCCTTATCAATTGCTTCCGTTGCTTTATCCAACAGATTACCAAGCCAACCGTGCCCACTCGGATCCATCAGATTCACCGGATTATTCCCCGTATAAGTATACAGATTCTGCGTCAACGGATCTTCAAGCATTCCAAGGTAAGTATCTTGAGTCAGGAAACCTCCAATACCACTATTATAATACCTTGCCCTTAGATACTGCAATCCGGTATTCCAATCTACTGCTTCCGCGTTGTATTGGTATGGACTGTATGTATCCCCATTTACTGTTGCACTTCCGTATGCATCATATTGACAGCTTACCACTGCATTTCCATAAATACTTGTTAATGCCGATACACTTCCTCTTCCATCATAGATGTAATACTGGGTCTGACTTGCATCACGCCTTTGATTTGTATAACTATTTCGTTGTACACCATAATCGTAGACAGACGCTACTTCTCCATTCACATCATACTCCATTAGGACTTGTGTATACTCTTGATTCACATCATTGACATAGCTGGTCATTCTGTAATTTTGACGTTCGATTTCTTCGGTTCCACTTGGAATCAATACAGTGTCATACAATATCTTTTCGTAACCACTTAATGCCTCTGGTTCATCATCCGGGATAAAATCCTCTATTTCCCTTGACATTGGTTTCATTTTGAATACCTTTTAACCATCTGATATATCGGTCTGATTATTCAGATATCGTTACAATCTTCTAAAAAACATTTTCCCATCTTCATATACTTTTGTATGGTCTGTCATCACATCAGAATAGGTGAGTGTAAGCCACTTACAATTACTAGGGTCCGTGGCATTACACCGTATCAAATCCATTAGTTTGTTGATACTCTTTCTAACACTTTTGGGTGTTTGATAACGGTTTTCAGATTTCTTTCTCTCTTTAATCTCCCCAGTTTCTTTATCAATGTATTTATCTTTTTAGATGTTCTGTATCGGACAGTAATTGTTATTTCCAACTCAAAACTGGACTTCTCGAGTATTTCCCGCTGTTATAAGTTTTACCTCGGTATTCTCATGGATTTTAATTGATTCTGAGTTCACTTTTTTTATTTTCATAATAAAACGCACCTTTCGCAACAAAATTTTTTGTTACAAATAGTGCGTTTATATGAACATATTGGAACTTCACCTAAAAATCCCAATGTATACCCAAGGCAGAATTTTTTGCTTAAGTCTATTAATTCATATCATGTATTACATCACTTCGTGAGAGACATGATGTGAATTAATAGACAGAAATTAAATAAGTTGGAAATTCTAAAGTATAGACATAATTAAATATATACTATAATTAATAAATATACATGTCAAAATCAAATTCTGCTTCTAGAAAGTTAGCAAACTCAACAATCTCCTTATCTAAATAAATTGCAGGCTTAATGTTTTCTTCAATGTTTATCACGATAAAAAATTTACATGTTAAATTATATTCTTTTTTCAACTTAACAATTTTTTCTTTTTTATTTGTTAATTTATGTAATAATTCATCAAATAACTCACTAACATACAATGTTTCGACATAACCTGTGCTTATGCTCCAACAGGATTCCTTCATTTCAAAATTACGTTCATTCTTGCTACCTTTCATATAATATTCTGTAGGTTCTACCATCAACATTTTAGTTATTTTTTCAGGATTAAAGTCTTCACCAATAATACTAAATTCTACCATTAAATTAGTCTTGTCCATAATTATTATCTCCTATTTTATATATTCTCCAGTTGCTATAGGGGATTCACCTTTTATATTATATTGAGGCTTCCTCTGAGTGTATAATTCCCCTGTATTCTTATCAACATAAATATCATATTCAGCAACTTTAGCCTTTTTACCATATATATCTTTTTTTAGTTGATGTGCATCTACCCCCTTCTTTTTTAAGTATTTATCGTTTACTTTATCTAGGTCAAGATTTTCTGTTTTAGAGCCTCCCTTATTTTTACCTCCACTATCCCCTTTCTCACTCTTCTTTATTCCCTCTTGCAATTTCTTAATTTCATCTTCAACATCACTGAATCCAGATGCACCATACAATCCACTTACAGCGCTTCCATCAATCGCAACCGCTACACTACCACCAGATCCTCCTGCCACTACAGGCGCTTTTGGAGCCGTTAAACCTCCTCCACCTGCTACTGACCATAGTAAGCTAAGGATTGCTATCGTATCACCTAATTTACTTCCACTATCGTAAGCATTTTGATATTTTCCTGTACTGGTATCAACCTTAAATGGTGATATACTATTAAATAATGCATCTCCTAATCCCTTAAAATAGCTGTCTATTACCTGTAAACATTTTGGAATCTTAACTTCGGGTGATTGAATCTTATCATTTGCATTCTTCGCATCCAAACACATCTTATGCTCATTATCAGACATGGCGGTAACTAATTTACCATCTACATACTCATAGCTGCTTGTTACATTTGTAACACTTGCTCCTCCATATCTATTTTGTAAACTCTGCGTCAACGGATCTTCAAGCATTCCAAGGTAAGTATCTTGAGTCAGGAAACCTCCAATACCACTATTATAATCCTAAATTTATTATAGTATTTATTCATAACTGTTCTTAAACCATTAACTCTCCATCAGTACTATAATACTAAATATACATTAAATTCTTTCGTTTCGCCATCTACCATGGTTGTTTTAACATCCTCTTCCCAATAAGGCAATATATCTTCTTCAAAACAATCTAAAATTATTTCTTTGACTTCCAAATTGTCATTAAGGAATTCTTTATAATCATAAATAATTAAGTTTATTTTTTTACTATTTATCCAGGATAAATCTCTCATCCAATCTAAAAAACTATCCAAACTGCCATTGCATGGATAAGGAAATTGCAATTTTTCCTCAATAACTTCAAGAAAATTATCTTTCGTTTTTATTTTTTTTCCGTCCAATATTATATTTAATCCTTCTGTAAATGAGTCGTTGTTTATTTTTTTGATATATATAACTTTATTTGTCAAATTATTTTGCCTCCTCTTATTTGAGTTTATCAAATGTTGAATAATGATCACTAGTATAATATTTTGAACCATCACTTCCAACAACAAATCTTTCCATATCTCTTTTTTGACCTTCTATTTTATTATTAACATCAAATTCTTTATATGTAATTTTATTACCAGACTTATCTACCTTTGGTAGTTTCCCATTAAGATTTTTATATGTACCTCCTGCTTTAGTTCCTGCTGATTGTCCTGGAACATTTCCACTCCAACCTGAATCATTATATTTTTTATAACTTTCCTTTGCATTTTTAGATAAAGATTTTACAGTTCTAGAACCTATCTTACTAGTCTCAGAGCCTCCCTCTGCAAAGAGTTTAAACTATTACAGAAATTTAGACCAGCTACATATTTTTTTAATAGCTGGTCTAACCTTATTGATGCAATTTTATCTAATCGTTCTTTTTATTTAATTGTTCCTTTGCATTCCATTGATGTGGTGCTGGTCTACCCTTTGAAAACCATATACATCCCTTTTTAATCCATTCTTCCCTCCACATTCTCTGACTCTCCATTTTATCTGGATAATCATCACATCCAAATTGAAATCCGCAACACGGGCATATCTCATCTGAACCATACCCTTCACTATCATATGGTGGTTCAAATAGTTTTTTACAATTACAAACTGGACATATATTTTCCATATGCTTTTCCCCTTTTTATTAATTTTCCTTGTATACTATTAAAATAATTTTGCCCCCTTAGTGTAAATATATATGTATGAATATTAATATATCTATTTTCTTGGTGTTAATCCATCAATACACCATGAACCTAATCGTACAATAGGTTGATTGAATTCATTTTTTAATAATAACATTGAATATATTGGTTTTTCACTCGCTCTCACTTCACATAGTGAATATTCAATATCAGCCTCACTATCACAAAAAGCATAATTAAACTCTGTATTATTCCATAATTCTATAATACTATTTGCAATTTTATCAGTTATAATATCTAAAATATCACTTGAAAATTTTTCTAAAAAAAGTTCTTCTTCTGGTATTTCAAAAAGAATTCCCCTAAACAAATCATTTTTACCTTTTATACTAACTAAGACATTATAATCTTTATTTTGTATTTTGCAATATATCTTTCCTGTTGAAAATTTTTTATCATTTAATATCGAAAATGCTTTTTCAAATCCTTCTTCTCCTACAAATGATTTTTCTTCCCAATTTTCACAAATATCATCGTCTGGATAATTTACAACTATTTTATTACAAAATGGAGATAAGTATTTTATTATATCAACCAAATCATCACCCATCTTAATAATATTTTTATCTGTGTAGACAATTCCTATACTTATAAAGCTTCCCATTATAATCCTCCTATTTTATTTTCACACCATTTGTTAAGTGATAATTAATTTGCTTAGAATTAAACTTCCACCCACCTATATAATTTCCGTTCATATCGACATATGCTCCTAATGAAGTTTCTTCATTCAAATAGACATAAACATCTTCACCTCTATATTTAGACTTATATACTTCCGGTGCATTATCAATGTGTTTCTGAATTGCTTTTTGATATTCTTTAGCTTTATTATTATTCCAATTTCCTTCTACTCCAAAATCTTCTGCATGTTTATATTCATGTTGTAATTTAGACTTACTATATTCAGTCTTTGGAAGTTTTGTCTCAGAGCCTCCCTTGGCAAAGACTCCGAACTATTATATTTATCTAAACCCATACACTAATTTCAAAAAAATCAATTGGTTGCCAGTATTTCTCTTTTTCTCTTTGCCATTTTTCGAATGGCAAACAAGCGTATCACACTGTTTCATTTTATCACAAGCAGATACTATTCTCTATTGATTTTTGCTTTTGATGGATCTCTATATTCTGTCTTATTTTTCAACATCCCATAAATAATATTAACCAATCTTCTTGAAATGCAAATTAAAACCTGCTTTTTGTTCTTACCTTCACTTGTTCTTCGAATGTAATATTCCCGAAAAACTTCGTTTCTTGGCACTCCTTTTGGCGATACCTGAATCATCTGTATTGCTAAGAAATAAAAAATCGCCTGCAACCTTCTGTTGCCCTGTTTGGATGGTAAGTCATTCCCTTTTCCTGCGGAAGAGAACCTCACTGGTGCTACTCCTGCAAACTTAGCTAACTTATCCGCACTAGGAAATCTTTTGATATCACCGATTTCTGCAAGCATATTGGTGGCTGTTGCAATATCAACACCTGGCATAGTCATAAGTGTACATTCAAACACTGGATACAATTCTTCAATACTTTTTTCCACTTCTTTTAACTGCATATTATAATGCTGCAAATCGCCGACAAGACTTCTTGTAATGGCATCTCGTGAAGATTGATATTCATGGTTTGTATTACCATCATTTTTTATCATGTCTAATATAGCATTTGCTGTATTGATAGAACAACGGTTATGGCTGACTGCTCTTAATTCTTCTGCCAGTTCTTCTGGGTCTTTTCCAGTCAGATATTCCTGTGACGGATAGTTATCCCAAAAATATAAAGCTGTTTTGGTACTGATATCCTTAAAACACGTTTTGTAGCTAGGATAGGTTACGCATATTTGTTCATGTAGTTGATTTTTAATTCGAATATGCTGCATCTTGATGTTATCTCGTCTTCTAACCAGCTGGCTGATTGTCCAATAAGCATCATTGGGAATTGCATCTGGTAACGTATCAACGTTATTAATCACAACAAGTGCACTGCTTCGGCATCATAACTGTCACTCTTTTGATACATAGGCACACTTTTTCTTTGTGCAAAAGACAAGGCTGTATTTACATCCTTAACCATGTACCCCTTTTCAATGAGCCATACTGCCAATCCTCTGCCATATCCATAGGCATTCTCAAGCCCATACACTGGTGTCTTTTCTTCCTTGCAATACTTTTCTACTTTTGTTACTAACTTATGAAATTCCGATGGTTTATTCGCAATCGTAATCTCACCTAACTTTTCATTCCAACAATTCAGAATGACTGCCGTATGCGACTCTTTGTGTAGGTCTATGCCCACGTAAATATATTGTTCTTTTCGAATCATAAAATTAAATCCTCCTATAAACTTTCTACTAATGAAATACTGGCAACCTCAGCTGATAAGCGTTATATCCCGAATTACGTTCTTCACAACAGGTATCGCAAGGGAGGCTAAGTCTATCTATCCCTTTAATCACAGGTTATATAGGAAATCACCTGCTGAATGCAGGTTGCACCAAAGACTTACGAATTGCTTTCGTGGTGTGTGATATTAACTCTGAATGTTGCAACATTCAAGTTAAATCTGCTGAAATAGCAGGTATTTCACTGCCTAATTCCATTATACAAATTGCACTTTTTGAAAGACCTCCAAAACTGCCACTACTTCATGTAGCAAACATACAAGATAAAATCTAATTTTTTCATTCTCAGTAAAAAACTAAAGTAGGAGAAATAGTTGCAGATATTCTAAAGACTAATCCCCCTCTGTCAAGCACTTTTTCTAAAAACCATGGACTTTTTCAACCTATCTTATCAATCCACATAGAAAAATCCACATCATACTGGCAGAATGCCAAGTAGCATGCGGATACGGAAAACTATATTTGATTTTTTTCTTTCTCTACCCAAGGCAGATATTTTTCTGAATGGCATCTTCTAATTCCTTACTACCGATACCAATATACCTTTGAGTAACTATAACAGATGAGTGTTGGAGCAGAGTCCTCACCAACTCAATATTGTAGTGATTATTCACATATACATTCGTGGCGAATGCCTTACGAAAGGAATGGCTGCCTATGCCTATTAATCCGAGATACTCACATACCACTTTCAAATGCTTTAGTACTGCTCGTTCTGTGATTGGAAATAATCTAGATTTTGGCGAAATATTATGTTCGTAGGCATAATCACGAATGAACTGGTACACTTCATCTGGCACAGTGAAATTTCTGTACTTGCCAGTTTTTTGTTCATAAATATCAAGGCGGTACCGATTGCCATCTTTCACAAAGGAATCTACGGTAAGATTTAGAATATCACCGACACGAAGTCCAAGGTTATACTCCAAAATCAACACAGTAGCAATCCTCTCATTCGGCTTGTAGTCTACCCCTTGATAGCAAAAACCTTCTTTCATCACTGATACAATCCGCTTATACGTTTCTTCATCTACTGCTTTTGTACGTTTATTCAAATCAAACACCAACTTTCTATCTTTCAATTCTTTTGAATCTGTCCATACTGGCAGACTTGCAAAACCTTTAAATCCTGCAAAGTTCCTAAATTCATCCCCATATAGTTCCATAAATCCAACACACAATAATCGTTGCACCAGTTCAAGCCAAAGTTCCGAATTCAGTACGAATAGGAACTAACAAGCAAAGCCGTAATTCGCCCTGTGTAGCGTTTTAAGGCAAGACTGGAAGTAGTTAGCACCCCGCACATAAAAAGCGAACGTAGGACATTGTGTGTAAGCGTGTGGCATTCCCAACCAAGTCCAAGGAACGAATACCCCCGAGCATTCATCCACCACGATGCAAAATGCCATCTGAAGAATAAGTCTTGGCAAGAATCCCAACTGTGACATTAGCAATACAATCCGCTACATAATCTTTTCCTGCCATGTTAAAGGAAAAAAATGAAAATAATCTCTGTACACAGCTTCTTTCAAAAAATACCAAAGTATTAAGATATTCTGCAACTGCAGGTCTGAAATGTTTCCCATTACCCACTTCAAGATATGGTTGTTCCAGAATACGAAGTGATACCCCTGCATGTAGTACTGCCTCTGCAAATGCTACAAATCTGGATACACTTGGGAATCTGTCAACACTTATTACATAGACGGTATCACCTGCTACTAATCTTGAAAGTAATACATCTAATCTTGATACGTGAATGATATTAACATCTGCTACCTTCTTACTCTTCAGATAAGCAAGACTCGTTCTATCATCTTTTTCTGAAACTATTCCATGATTCATACCTCATCACTCCATTCTGTAAGACATACCTAAAATCAAAAATATATCAATGGCTACATACAGATTGAATTTATCTGATATATCTGCAAACACGCATTAAGTTTAGGATTTGTGACTAGTTCCTATTTCGCAAAATTAAAAATGACTGTGATTTCGGCGATGACACTTAAGTCTTTTCTTTTTAAATGCCAGAATTCACAGTTATATCAATCGATTTTAGAAAAAATAAAAGAAAGAAGAAATTTTGTGACTAATATGACACTTTTGTTTGACTCTAATTGTGAATACACTTCGATACATTGCTAGAAAAGTTCGTAATTAAAATGATCAGCTGGCAGAAAATGGATACCCCTGTGACTGGAATATACCTTAAAACTTCTAATTTTGTCACATTTGCACTAATATATGAAATCAATAAAAGATAGAATCAAAACAAAATCAGTATGTATTAACTCAGAAAAAGATTTTATGAATACGAAATCAGAAAATGTCAAATCAATTACACTCATACTGATTTCAATTTAGCACAGATAAAAACGACAGATATTTTGCTCTGAAATATCTGTCGTCTACATTATTGTTTCTTATAAAATCTCTTATCGATAATATTCACTTTCTTATTCTCATCGCCAATCAAAAATGATTCTCGATACACTAATCTACAATCACTGACACGGTCCATTGCTTCTTTGTTGCTTATTTTCTCCACCACTGGTCGCTTCATACCCCTACTGGCCGAAAACAATGGCATTCCTGTTGGATAAAGTTTTAATCTGCCACCTTTAATGAACTGCTTAGTCTCTCCATTCACTTCTTTATATACTACATCAAAATCTTCATCACCTTCCATGTACTCAATATCACTAAGGTACACTTTAAAATACAGTGCAAGACCATCCGCATCATAAACTTTATGTGCATCTGTAAGACCATGTCCCCATAACTCTGTGATTTCTTTATTGGGTATAAATGGAGCGACATCTTCAAATATCAACAGTATGTGCAGATGCCACGAATTGCCATGACCATCGCCTGGTGGCTCCCCCACTGTGATTCGTTTGAATGATTTTTGCCCCTCTGACAAATTAGTTTGCTTATTCAGATATCGTTGCAATCTTCTTAAAAACATTTTTCCATCTTCGTAGACTTTTTCATGGTCTGTCATAACATTAGCATAAGTCAATGTCATCCACTTGCAACAACTTGGGTCTGTTGCATTACACCGAATTAAGTCCATTAGATTATTAATACTTTTTCGAACACTTTTGGGTGTTTGATATCGGTTTTCAGATTTCTTTCTCTCTTTAATCTCACCAGTTTCTTTATCCAGATATTTGTCCTTCGAAATATTCTGTATTGGACACTTTTTGTTAACTCCAGCTGAAAACTGGACTTCTCGGGTATTTCCCGCAATTTTGAACTTTACTTCGCTATTCTCATGGAGAATAATCTGATTTGAATTTACTTTTCTAATTTTCATATTAAAATGCACCTTTCGCAACAATTTTTTTGTTACAAAAAGTGCATTAATATGAGCCTAATGGAACTACACCTTAAAATCCGATTGTATACCTAAGGCAAAATTTTTTGCATAAGTCTATTAATTCATATCATGTATTACATCACTTCGTGAGAGACATGATACTGAATTAATAGACAGGGATTTACGGAGTTGGAAATCCTAAAGTATAACCATAATAAATAAAAATCTAATCACCAATAGCTATTAAATTTTTATTTTCTGAAATTGCTTTTTACACATATTTTTAAATTGTGAAAATATATAAATAACATCCTCTACATCTTCATGCCTTTGTAAAAAATCACTCTCTACAATGCTATCACAAACTTTAATTATTTGAGCAATTATTTCATTTTCCAATAAGGTATCAGCATATTCTTAATTTTAATTAACATTACTTAATTTTGTTCATACAGTATTCCTTTACCACTAATTAAGGAATATTCATCGATAAGCCCCCTTATATCTGGCAAATTATTTTCATTATACTTGCATTTGTTTAAACCCTCTAAAATATTATAGATGAGTTGTTTCCATTCATTAATAAAATCAATTTTATTCATCGAAACAATAGCTTGACAATTTAGCATTTCTGAAACATTCCCAACTGTATTTCCCCAAAAACTCGTAATATCAACAGTATCATCTTTCCATACAATTGTCCAATCACTTCGAAAAGTATCTGGAAGCCAATGTATTACTATTTTCCCTTCCTGCTTTTCTCTTAATACTTTTAACATATCAATAACATCATTAATCATATAACTAATATCATATTTATAGCACAGAGGAATATATATATTATTCCATACCATTATAGCTTTTTCTGTCCTCATTGGAAAAGTACTTTCAATCGCTGTACTTAAATCATAAACTGATGAATCATATATTTCTGTTACTTGTGGATTACTTGCTTGAATACAAAATAACATTTAGTTAATCTCTCCTTCCTATGGCATTGGATATCCATGCCAAGTTCCCGTTCCATTGTTACGAATCCAAAATCTAGTTGCTGTTTGAGTAGTACCATCTGGATTATATATAATGGATTTAGAACCTTCTGGTAAATTAAAATAACCACTTTCTCCAGGTTCTAATTTATTAGCAGCTTCTGTAGCATAATTTAAATCTTCTTTAGCCCACTGACCTTGAGGATTTCCCGTATCTTTTGCTCTAGCAGCTCCTTCTTTCCATTTAACCCCATGCTTTCCGCTACCAGTCACTTTTGCTTCTGGTTTAACAGTCTTAGAGCCTCCCTTGGCAAAGACTCCGAACTATTATATTTATCTAAACCCATACATTATTTTCAAAAAAATCAATCGGTTGCCAGTATTTCTCTTTTTCTCTTTGCCATTTTTCGTATGGCAAACAAGCGTATCACACTGTTTTCATTTTATCACAAGCGGATACTATTCTCTATCGATTTTTACTTTTGATGGATCTCTATATTCTGTCTTATTCTTTAACATTCCATATATAATATTAACCAATCTTCTTGAAATGCAGATTAAAACCTGTTTTTTGTTCTTGCCCTCACTTGTCCTTCGAATGTAATATTCCCGAAAAACTTCATTTCTTGGTACTCCTTTTGGCGATACCTGAATCATCTGTATTGCTAAGAAATAAAAGATTGCTTGCAACCTTCTATTGCCCTGCTTGGATGGTAAGTCATTCCCTTTTCCTGCGGAAGAGAACCTCGTTGGTGCTACTCCTGCAAACTTAGCTAACTTATCCGCACTAGGAAATCTTTTGATATCACCGATTTCTGCAAGCATATTGGTGGCTGTTGCAATATCAACACCTGGCATAGTCATAAGTGTACATTCAAACACTGGATACAATTCTTCAATACTTTTTTCCACTTCTTTTAACTGCATATTATAATGCTGCAAATCACTGACAAGACTTCTTGTAATGGCATCTCGTGAAGATTGATATTCATGGTTTGTATTACCATCATTTTTGACCATGTCTAATATAACATTTGCCGTATTGATAGAACAACGGTTATGACTAACTGCTCGTAATTCCTCTGCTAGTTCTTCTGGGTCTTTTCCAGTCAGATATTCCTGTGACGGATAGTTATCCCAGAAATATAAAGCTGTTTTGGTACTGATATCCTTAAAACACGTTTTGTAACTAGGATAGGTTACACATATTTGTTCATGTAGTTGATTTTTAATTCGTATGTGCTGTACCTTGATGTTATCTCGTCTTCGAACCAACTGGCTGATTGTCCAATAAGCATCATTGGGTATTGCATCTGGTAATGTATCAATGTTATTGATAACAACAAGTGCAACTGCTTCGGCATCATAACTGTCACTCTTTTGATATATTGGCACACTTTTTCTTTGTGCAAATGACAAGGCGGTGTTAACATCTTTAACTACATACCCCTTTTCAATGAGCCATACTGCCAATCCTCGTCCATATCCATAGGCATTCTCTAGTCCATACACTGGTGTCTTTTCTTCCTTGCAATACTTATCTACTTTTGTTACTAACTTATGAAATTCCGATGGCTTATTCGCAATCGTAATCTCACCTAACTTTTCATTCCAACAATTCAGAATGACTGCCGTATGTGACTCTTTGTGCATGTCTATGCCCACGTAAATAAATTGTTCTTTTCGAATCATATATTTAATCCTCCTATAAACTTTCTACTAATGAAATACTGGCAACCTCAGCTGATAAGCGTTATATCCCGAATTACGTTCTTCACAAGGTATCGCAAGGGAGGCTAAGTCTATCTATCCCTTTAATTACAGGTTATATAGGAAATCACCTACTGAATGCAGGTTGCACCAAAGACTTACGAATTGCTTTGGTGGTGTGTGATGTTAACTCCAAATGTTGCAACATTCAAGTTAATTCTGCTGAAATGGCAAGTATTTCGCTGCCTAATTCTATTATACAAATCGCACTTTTTCATCTTAGCGAAAAAAAACTTTAATTTCTTCGCTCTTCTCACACTGAATTTTTTAGCTCTATTTTATAATAAAAATCAGAATGGTTTTTTCAGAGATTATTACAACGAAAAATACATCAGTACATACATTCGATTGTCAATACCCTTTTTAAAAAGATTAGAAAATTTTACATCAGCTCAATAACTACACATTAAAAAATCCGCACCATACTGGCAAAATGCCAAGTAGCATGCGGATAATGAAATCTATCTTTGAATTTTTTCTTTCTCTACCCAAGGCAGATATTTTTCTGAATGGCATCTTCCAGTTCCTTAGAACCAATACCAATATACCTTTGTGTCACAATTACGGATGAATGCTGAAGAAGAGTTCTCACCAACTCAATATTATAGTGATTATTCACATATACATTCGTGGCGAATGCCTTACGAAAGGAATGGCTGCCTATGCCTACTATTCCGAGATACTCACATACCACTTTCAAATGCTTTAGTACTGCTCGTTCTGTGATTGGAAATAATCTAGATTTTGGCGAAATATTATGTGCATAGGCATAATCACGAATGAACTGATACACCTCATCTGGAACAGTGAAATTTCTGTACTTGCCAGTTTTTTGTTCATAAATATCAAGGCGGTACCGATTGCCATCTTTCACAAAGGAATCTACGGTAAGATTTAGAATATCACCGACACGAAGTCCAAGGTTATACTCCAATATCAACACAGTAGCAATTCTTTCGTTTGGTTTGTAATCTACCCCTGTGTGGGTAAAACCTGCTCTCATGACTGATACGATCCGCTTATAGGTTTCCTCATCTAATGCTTTTGTTCGTTTATTCATATCCACTCACTCCAATCCTCTTAAAGTCTGCCAGTTTCGCCAAATGCATGGCAGACTGGCAAAGTCTATAAATCCTACCAAGTTCCTATATTCATGCCCATATAGTTCCATAAATCCGATACCACTACAAGCGTTACACCAGTTCAAGCCATAGTTCCTAAACCAGTACGAATAGGAACTTACGAGCGGAGCCGTAATTCGCCCTGTGTGGCATTTTTATGTAGTACTGGAAGTAGTTAGCACCCCACACATAAAAAGCGAACGTAGGACATCGTGTGCAAGCGTGTAGCAATACCAAACAAATGCAAGGAACGAATACCCCCGAGCATTCATCCACCACGATGCAAAATGCCATCTGATAAATAGGTCTTAGCAAGGATGCCAACTGTTATATCAGCAATACAATCTGCCGCATAATCTTTTCCTGCCACATTAAAAGGAAAAGCGGAAAACAATCTCTGTGCACAACATCTTTCTAGGCATACTAAGGTATTAAGATGCTCTGCAACCGCAGGTCTGAAATGCTTTCCATTACCCACTTCAAGATATGACTGTTCCAGTATGCGAAGTGATACCCCTGCATGTAAGACTGCCTCTGCAAATGCTACAAATCTGGATACACTAGGGAATCTGTCAACGCTGATTACATAGATGATATCACCTGCTACGAATCTGGAAGATAATACATCCAATCTTGAAACGTGAATGATATTTACATCTGCTACTTTCTTACTCTTCAGATAAGCAAGACTCGTTTTGTCATCTTTTTCAGATACAATTCCATAAATCATAAATCAACCACTCCAATCTGTTATTCATAGTCAAAATCAAAAATCATATCAATTGCTACATACAGATTAAAAACATCTAGGTAATATCAAGTAATACATGAATCACAGAATTTTGTGACTAGTTCCTATATCGCAAAACTGGAAATGACTTTGAATACCACGATGACACTTAAGTCTTTTTATTTTAACTGCCAAAATTTACAGTAATATCAATCGATTTTAAAAAAAATGGAAGAAAGATGAAATTCTGTGACAAAAATGACTCTCGTATTTGACTCTAATTGTGAATTCACTTCGATACTTTGATAGAGAAGTTCGTATTTTCAGATGCTTAACTGCCATAGAATGGATACCCCTTGGCAGGAATATATATCAAAAATACTGCTATTCTTAAATCGATTTTATAAAAGATAAAAACGAGTTTATTCAATATGAAATTGATTTTAGTATCTATGAATTCAATAGAAATTTTTATGAAAACAAATCTAGAAATTATTGATTCAATTTCATCAAAACTCATACCAATTTAGTACACGTTACAACGGCAAATATTTTGCACTTAAATATCTGCCCTTCCTATTTCTAGTTTTTCCTATAATATCTTTTATCTATGAGATTCCCCTTCTTTTCCTTATCGCCTATCACAAACGTTTCTTGGTATACTAACTTACAATCACTGACACGTTCCATTGCTTCTTTGTTGCTTATCTTCTCGACCACTGGTCGCTTCATACCTCTACTAGCTGAGAATAATGGCATCCCTGTTGGATAATACTTTAATCTGCCGCCTTTAATAAACTGCTTGGACTTGCCATCCACAACTTTATCTACTACATCATAAGTTTCATCACCCTCAACATATTCAACGTCACTTAGATATACTTTGAAGTAAAGAGCAAGACCATCTGCATCATAAACTTTATGTGTATCTGTCATACCATGTCCCCATAACTCTGTGATTACATCATTTGATATGAATGGTGCTATATCTTGAAATATCAGTAGAATATGTAAATGCCACGAATTGCCATGACTCTCACCTTGTGGCTCCGCTACTGTAATTCGTTTGAATAATTTTTGACCAACTGACAATTCGGTCTGATTATTCAGATATTGTTGCAATCTTCTGAGAAACATTTTTCCATCTTCATATACTTTTGTATGGTCTATCATCACATCCGCATAGGTCAGCGTAAGCCACTTACAACTGCTTGTCTCTGTGGCATTACACCGAATCAAATCCATCAGTTTGTTGATGCTCTTTCTGACACTTTTAGGAGACTGGTATCGGTTCTCCGATTTCTTTCGCTCTTTAATCTCTCCAGTTTCTTTATCAAGATATTTGTCCTTTGAGATGTTCTGTATCAGACACTTTTTATTCACTCCAGCTGAAAACTGGACTTCTCGGGTATTTCCCGCTATTTTGAATTTTACTTCGGTATTCTCGTGGAGAATAATCTGATTTGAATTTACTTTTCTAATTTTCATAATAAAATGCACCTTTCGTAACAAATTTTTTTGTTACAAATAGTGCGTTTATATGAAGATATTGGAACTACACCTTAAAATCCGATTGTATACCCAATGCAATTTTTTTTGCTTAAGTCTATTAATTCATATCATGTATTGCATCACTTCGTGAGAGACATGATACTGAATTAATAGACAAGGATTTACGGAGTTGGAAGTCCTAAAGTATAACCCTAATAAATTTAAATATCTAATCGCCAATAGCTATTAAACTTTTATTTTCTGAAATTGCTTTCTTGCATAGTTTATCTAAGTGCAAAAAAATATTTATAGCATCATCTACATCTTCATATTCTTGTAAAAAATCACTTTCTAAAATATATTCACAAATTTTACTTATTTGAGTGATTTTTTCATTTTCTAATAAAGTATCAGCATATGGATCAATATCCATAAGACAACTTATTTCAAAATCGATAATGCTACTGTTTGTATATATATACTCTTGTAATTCCTCGTGCAAACTAACAAAATCATCAAACTCTGTAAGTACCTTTTTAGAATTTACTATATCTTTTGATTTTGCAATATAAAAATCTAATCCCATCTTATTCTCCTATTATTCTTATTTTCTCGGGTACGCTGTTATAACATTACCAAATTTGTCGACAACAACCCTAATTGTATTAACTGGTTTTCCATTACTATTTTTTCCAATAGCGTTCTTATATGTATATTCAATTAGCTTTCGCCCATTAGTTGAAGGAGTCACTTTTGAATCTTGGCTTGTCAATGCTTTATTAATTCCTTTTTTTATATCAAAGTTATTATTAAACTTACTTTTGTTTGGAACGGTAGAATTAGGACCATGATTTTCCATAATATGTTCTTCTGCATTCTTACTTATTTTACCAGTCTCAGAGCCTCCCTTGGCAAACCTACCTTACTATTATTATAATATAGACCAGCTATAGATGTTTTCCATAGCTGGTCTAACAAAATCTTTATACTTTCTTTAAACTATAAATTATTTTACCATAAACATGTCTATTAAACTGTCAAGTTTACTTTTATAGTACAATAGTTCATTTATTCCTTCTTTTTCACTACTAATTTCATTTAGCATCTCATTAAATTCATCATCACATTTCAGCATACTAATATCTATTTCATCCTTTTTGATGTACTTTGAGACCACCCCCATTATAAACATATCAATCTCTACTAATTCTGCATATAAATCATATAATTCATCATCTTCTGGTGTATTCGGAAACTCCAAATTATATATTTCCTCATATTTTGCTTTTATATCATTCTTTTTAATCCCAAAATGTAACCAATTTTCCATCTGTTGTCCAATATCCTCCTACTTTGTTTTTGCCTTTGCCTGTTTGAATTTTTATTCCTTTTGTACCATCCTTTAATGTTACTTCTTTCCCATGACTTTTGTTTTTATTATAAAAATCCATCGCATCTTCCGTGTACTGCTCTAATGTTCTTCCTTTTCCGTGTTTCTTCAAATGATAGTCCATGGACTCTTCAACAGTATCAAATGTTGCTTTATACCATTTAGATTTAGTCTCAGAGCCTCCCTTACTAACATCCTCACCAAGCTTCTTACTTGCACTTATCGATATTTTGATTCCAGCCGCAGTTTCTGTAGCTCCCAACACCATTATTCCAAATCCTGCTCCAGATATTTCTATCTGACCAGTCGCAGTAGATACTAACGTTATGCCCGCTCCCTTTTGCATGGTGCTTGCTCCTGACGCAGCAGTTATAAGTCCTAACAGCATTGATGTAATATCTCCTGCTATTTCACCCTTGTTATAGGTGGTCTGATACGTCTTGCTATATGGTTCGCTTCCAATATCCATATTATACACATTCTTTAATACACTGTCCGCAAATCCTCCAAAAAATGTGGCTAGCTGTTTTACTGGCTCTGGCATTCCATTTACAGCATTCATTACCTTGGTTTGGATTTTCTTTGCTTCCATACACATCTTTTGTTCCGCCTCAAATAGTGCGGTCACTAATTTATTATCTACATATGCATAGCTGCTTGTTACATTTGTAACATTTGCTCCTCCAAATCTGTTTTGTAAACTCTGCGTCACTGGGTCTACTGGTGGTGTATCATCAGACTGATTGGCTAGGTATTCTGTAAACGGATCGGTATAACCTCCTCCACTCTGTCCAGAAGAATTGTAGGAACCCGTAGCACCGGTTCTGCTTCCTCCACTTCCTCCGCCTGTGGCTGAACTGTTACTCTTGGGCCCTCCTGTAATCGTATTGATTACTGTGTTAACTGCTTTTGTTACTGTTTTCTTTACGGTATTTGCTATATTCTTGATACCGTTCCATACAGCATTTACTGTTTTTTTGACTGTTTCTAATCCCTTATCAACTACTTGCTTTACCTTATTTATCGCATTACTAAACCATCCATGTCCACTCGGATCCATCAGATTCACTGGGTTATTCCCCGTATAGGTGTACAGGTTAAGCGTCAACGGATCTTCTAGCATTCCAAGGTAAGTATCTTGAGTCAGGAATCCTCCGATATTACTATTATAATACCTTGCCCTTAGATACTGCAATCCGGTATTCCAATCTACTGCTTCCGCGTTGTATTGGTAGGGACTGTATGTATCCCCATTTACTGTTGCACTTCCGTATGCATCATATTGATAGCTTACCACTGCATTTCCATAAATACTTGTTAATGCCGATACACTTCCTCTTCCATCATAGATGTAATACTGGGTCTGACTAGCATCACGCCTTTGATTTGTATAACTATTTCGTTGTACACCATAATCGTAGACAGACGCTACTTCTCCATTCACATCATACTCCATTAATACTTGTGTATACTCTTGATTCACATCATTGACATAGCTGGTCATTCTGTAATTTTGACGTTCGATTTCTTCGGTTCCACTTGGAATCAATACAGTGTCATACAATATCTTTTCGTAACCACTTAATGCCTCTGGTTCATCATCCGGGATAAAATCCTCTATTTCCCTTGACATTGGTTCGATTTTGATTTCTTTTTCTGTCTTTTCGTCTAACATTGAACCATCCGGACTTGTTTTTGTTTCCTCTTCCTTTTTCGTCTCTGTAATGGTTTCTATTTCCGCCTGTGTTGACGCATCTTCGTTTTGCTTTGTATTTTCATATTCTGTGGTCGTAATATGTCTTACAATATAATATTGATTCGTCAAATAATCCCAAGCATCATGAAACCAAGAAGATAAGTATGAAGATGCACCGCCAAAGCCTTGTATAATCCCTTGTCCAAATCCATACCAGAAGAAATGATTCGTTGGATCGACATAAAGCTTTGATTCATCAATCGTAGTGGTAGGTGCATATTCCTTTGGCTCTCCCTTTGAATTATTTGTATCGGTGGTTTTAGTCGTGGTTGTTGTCGTCGTTTGTGTGGTCTTTGTTAATGTAACCCAAACATCGTATCTGATAAATGTCTTTTTAATTGTATCTATTACATGATCCCATGTGGTCTTATCATAATAAGTATCCCATTCTACTGGTTTTTGTCTACTTTGCTCTCCATGTTCAAAATCTCCATGTTCCGCTATGGTTTCCTCATAACTGCTTTTTGTCTTTTCCACAGTAAAAATTCGATTTCCGTCACCATCATAGAGCGCTGCCATCAAAAGTGTTCCCTGCTTCTTAATAGAACTCAAACGATTTTCTACGTCATAGGAATATTCTACAATCTCCTCTCCGGGAGCAAGCTCTTTTACCATATTCCCATTAGCATCGTATTCGTAAGTAGTCTCACCCTTTAGGCTGTCAATTGAAGTAATCAGTCTGTTCGCTTTGTTGTAATGGTTCTCAATCAGTTGTTTTCTTGCCGTTTCTTCAGATTTTTCAATACAGATTCGATTCCCTGCCTTGTCATAGGTATATCGTGTTTCACTCTTTTTTCCGTTTTCTACACTTATTACTTTCGTTAATTGTCCTCGAAGGTCATAGGAAAACGTATTTTCTATCTTAATTTTCTCCTTGTCCTTATAACGGTTTTCCTCTTCCTTTGTAATAAAACCACTGTTATCGTAAGTATAATAATAAGCAGAAATAATCTTATCCTCTGCATCCAGATTTTCAACTGCGGTTACCTGATTCAATATATCGTAGGTAAGCTTAGTGGTCGTCTGGTTTGGTCGTTCAATCTGAATCAAATTTCCTTTTTCATCATAGGTATAGAAAGTTTTTCGGTTGTTTCGATCGGTTAACAAGGTTAATCGGTCTATTGCATCATAACTATAGCTGACTGCTTTCCCATCTGGATAGGTAAGTTTCGATAAATTGCCATACTCATCATAGGTATACACAATTTCTTTCCCATCGCTTGTCTTCACAGAACCAATTCTTCCCGCTTCATCATAGGTATAGGAAGTCGTGCCTGTCACATCCTCCATAGATATCTGGCGACCTTCCTCATCATAAGCATATAATACATTTTGTTCTTTGTACTCTTCACCGTAGGAAATGCTTACCAACTGATCAAGCTTATTGTAATCGTATTTAATTGTGGAGCCATCTGGTTGTTTTGCTTCCTTTAGCCTGCCCTCCATGTCATAGACAAATTCCTGCACCTCGGATAGCGGATTGGTCATAGATGTCATTTTGCCGAGCAGATCGTAGGTATAGCTAGTTGTATTTTGATTTCCGTCCGTAACACTGGTTAAGTTTCCTACCGTATCATAGGTATAATAAGTTTCAACCTGTTCAGAATCCGTTACCTGTATCAACTGGTCTGCCAGATTATATGTATAATCAATTGTTCTTTCTTCTTCATCCTTTAGCTGGGTGATGTTTCCATTTCCATCGTAGGCAAGTCCTAAGCGATTGCCTTTTGCATCTTTAATGGCAGTGATCTGTCCCATTTTATCATATTCATAAGAGGTCTTTTGCCCCATTGGATCAATAATTGCGGCCAACTGGTTTCTCACATCATACTCAAATTTAGTTGTCTGATCCAGTGCATTTGTGACAGTCGTCTGATTTCCCATTGCATCATAGCTATAACTGGTGATTCTCCCACCGTTCTCTGTAATTTTAGTCAAGTTACCCTGTATGTCATAGGTTAACTCTGTTATTTTACCAACTGGATTAGTTAGACTTGAGATACGGTCTAACGCATCATAGGAATAGGTCGAAGTACCTCCAAGTGGCGTTATGACACTGACCAAATTGCCTCTCTCATCATAGGCGTAAGAGGTTGTTGCATTTTCTTCATTGGTAGTGGTCAACACACGGTGCTGCTTGTCATAGGTATAAGATATTTCCCTGCCTGACTGGTCGCGCTCTTTGACTAAGTCTCCTACTTCATTGTATTCATATTGTTTGAATAGCTGTTGTGGGGCTTCAATCTTTGTTAGTCTTCCGATTGCATCATACTCATAAGTAAATTCTGCTGTATTTGGAAGAATTCGTTTTGTCATCTGCCCTAATTTGTCGTATTCCATCGTGGTTACCGCCCCAAGGGGATTGGTAATCATGATATTGTTACCATGACCGTCGTAGGTATATTGATAGCTTCCTCCATTCGGAGTTACAAGCTGAATTAGCTGACTTACATTGTCATAGGTATAGTTTGTTACATATCCTAATGCGTCCTGATACTTTAAAAGATTTCCCAAAGCGTCATAAAGATATTGCTCTTTTCCCCCATCTGCATTTAGTACTGCAATTACTCGTCCAAGAGCATCGTAGGTGTATTTTGTTTCATTTCCATTTTTATCTCTATTTGCTATAATGTTTCCTGTCTTATCATATGAAATAGTTTGGATATTACCTGCCGCATCGGTAATTTGTGTCAGATTGCCAAGTACATCATACGTATAACTGTTTTTTTCCCCTAAAGGATTGGTATCGCTGGTTAGATTTCCAAGTTTGTCATAGGTATATTGATAGGTTCGCATGGCATGATCTTCTTTAGAAATCAAACGATTATTTTTATCATACTCATATTTGGTTACTTTCCCCTCTGGGTCTGTAATACGGATTACGTTCCCCATTGTATCATAATCATACTTTGTCTGATTTCCGTCAAAGCTTACAACACTTATCAGGTTTTGATTTTTATCGTGGGTATATGTCGTTGTTTGTCCCATACTGTTTGTAATGGAAGCAACATTTCCCATGGCATTGTATGTATATGAAGTTGAACTGCCTGCATTGTTTTCTTCCTGAATCAAGCGCCCTGCTTTATCATATTGATAATAAGTAATTAGTCCTTCACTATCCGTAGACTTAATTCGCAGATTTCTATTATCATAAACATGTGTAACCTCCATACCATTTGGAGATATTATTTTGGTATTATTTCCATTGGCATCATATTCCAGTTTGTAAATATTACCATTTGCATCTGTTATTTTTGTTGCCAATCCTCTATGATCGAACTCGTAATTGGTCTTACCGTTTAATGCATTGGTTATAGTGGAAATATTACCGGAAGAATCATAAGTGTATTCGGTCACATAATGATTGGCATCAACTATTTTAGTAATTTGATTTACAGCATCTAAAATATATTTTGTTTGATTCCCCATTGGGTCTGTAATCTGTGTAAGATTATTGTTTCCATCAAAAGAATAGCTGGTTTTGTTTCCATTTGGGTCAATCCTAGCTGTCATATTGCCTAACGCATCATGTTCATACGTTGTTTCATAGCCCAAGGCGTCTATACTTTTCAATAGATTTCCTACTGCATCATAAGTATATTTAAGCGTGCCTCCATTTGGTAATGTCAGAGCCGTCACTTGATTTAACTTATCATAAGTAAATGTATACCTTTTTCCATCACTATATTGTGCCTGTGTTATATTGTTATTCAAATCATAAGTATACGTAACGGTGAGACCACTCGCATTGGTTAATTCTTTTAATCTATTAGCACCATCATAGGAATAGGTTGTCTTTCCCCCCAAAGCATCCATTTGTTCTAACAATAATCCTAATGCGGAATAAGTATATTGTGTCTTGGCACCTGAATCATCTGTAACTGATGTAATTTGATTGGTTCGGTAATCATAGGAATATACTATTGCATTTTGATTTGGTTGTATTTCTTTTACCAAATTACCTACTGCATCATATTCATAACGAAACGTATTTCCTTCACCATTGATTATGGTTGTATTATTTCCTACGCTATCATAACCATAAGCGGTGATAATACCCTGAGGATCTATCATTTTTGTTCTATTACCAAGAGCATCGTATTCATAAGAAAATGTTCTCCCCATTGGATCTATTAATGACAAAATATTTCCGTTTCCATCATGAATAAACGTAGTTTTCGCTCCATTAAAATCTGTAATGGATGTTATGTTTCCTGCCTTATCATAAGTGTAGTATGTACTTTTTCCAGCACCATTTGTTTCTTTTATTTTTCTTCCTGCATTATCATATGTATAGCTGGTTGTCTTACCTGCTGCATCGATTACCGCTGTAATATCTCCACTTGCATTATATGTAAACGTTCTCGTTTGTCCTTTTGCGTCGGTAACGGAACGTATCCAAGGTCCTTGATATGTAAATGTGGTATGGTTTCCTTTTGGATCAGTAACTTTCGTCAAATGGTTGTTTCCATCATACGTGTACGAAAAGACTCGATTCTCAGGTTGAACCACCTTTGTCAGGTTTAGTTTTGAATCGTATTCATATCTTGTTTGCTTTCCTTCATAATCTGTTTGTGATGTTAGCGCATTCATAGTATTATAAGTAAATGTTTTGCTTGCTCCATCGAATCTGGTTTCTTTGATAATATTTCCGTTTGCATCGTATTCATAGAAAGTGGTATGGGCAAGAGCATCTGTTTCAGAAACCATTTGATTATTCTGGTATGTTCTGCTAATACTTGTTCCATTCGGATAGATAATTTTTGTTGTTCGATATTGATCATCATAGTAATAAGTGGTGGTATTCCCATTTCCATCATTGGTAATAGTTCTTCCTGCTGCATACGAAAGTGTGCTTTCTTTGCCATTTGCATCAATTTGACTTACAATGCGGTTTTCACTGTCATAAGTATTTAATATAACTCTGTTACCGTTCCCATCAAACCACTTTGTCATGCGATGCTTATCATCATATTCGTATCGAATGGTTATCCCAAGTTCATCTGTGTAACTAGTCAGATTCTCCGAGGTATCATATCCGTAGGTAATTTGTTTCCCATTTGGTAAAGTAATAGCTATAATATTACCGTTATCATTGCAGGTTACCTTGTAAATAAATCCCGTACTTGATGCAATTTGACGAATGAAATAATTATCATCATAAGTAATTGTAATCGTATTGTTTTTAACATCTGTTATTCTCGTCAAATATCCAAATTCATTAAAGGTTTTCTTAATCTTGTCATGATTTGTTATAGTATATTCATACACTTTATAGGATTTTTCTTTTGTTCCCATCAATACGGTTCTAGAATCTACTGCAACCCGCTCTAATGAATAATTGTATCCAGCAGGTGGAGTATATGAATTTCCATTTTTGGTAAATACGAGAGAACTTCCATCTCCACGGCTATAAATGATATTAAAATTTTCATCCATGGAAATTTGTTCTTCGTATTCCGTTTGCCATCCGCGACCAAATAATCCATTTTTATCAGCTCCTTTTGCATTATAATTTCTTGTAATAGCAAAGTCTTTTGTTTCATCTGGAATACTGGCATCTGTTTGCTCCATAAAAAAATTACCTGTATTTAGGTTAATTGGTTCAAATCCAAATTCACAATGCAGACCTCGTCCCATTAACATTGCATCAATTTGTGCCTTCCCTGAATCGTTTAGTTTTGGTGGATTATATGGTTTGTTTGCATTTTTCTTTGGATTACGGATAAACAGAGTATTATTTTTCACCACTAGCATATCAGCCGCCTTATTATCAAAGAGCATTTGATTAAGTGGAACTCCATAATACTTTGCAATCTTTGGTAATGTATCAAATTGCGTAACTTTATAGACTAAAAATGACTCACTTCTTGCCCTGTTTCCTGTTGTTCCATCTTTTGAAGCAGTGGCACTAATCTGGTATTACACATTAAAGTCATAATCTACAAAGGGGAGCATCGTTTGCCAGTTGGAAAGTTTGTCCTTGTATTTGGTAGTTCCTGAAGGAAATAAGCTATTTGTCGCACTACTATCTGGAAACACCTTGAAAAAACCTGCAAGAACTGAAGAATTAAAGCTTTTGGAAGTGTCATTTAATTCGTATTTTACAGTTGCACCAGGCTTTGCTTCTCCATCTGCGTAAACACCATGAAAAAAATGTTTTCCGTTAATATTTGCTTCAATTAATGTACGTAAATTAATAGTTGTATCATTAAGTGAATACGCATTTTCATCTAACTCACCTTCATACTTCCAATCTATTACAATCTTTGGTTTTTTGCTTTTGCTAATTCCACTGGACTCATAGGTGTAAAACTCTGCATTAGTTTTTGTCTCATTATTCGCAATTAAAACAAGACCATGAACTGGTGCAATCCCTTCTACCCATCGACTTACGGTATCTCTAATATCAATTTCATGTTTTCCTTTTTTAGAATTAAAGCTGCTTTTTTCACCTGCCATTTCTCTATTAATGGATACTGTATCTTTCCATGTCATTCCATCAATCCCGGCTTCATGTGGCAATGCCTCTTCTAAACGATAACAGGTAATTTTTCCTTTTTCATTTCCAGCATATTGATATAAATTAAGTGTAGCATTGGTAATTACCGCATTATCTGGAAGCATAGCAGTAAATGGATAACCGATTATGACATAACTTCTACTCTTTCCATAAACTTCATCATATCCAACGTATCCAGTTGTACTGGATAAAAAGTTTGAGCCTGAGCATATAGAATAAATTACAATATCCTTATCGATTGTATCAATAGAAGGATCTATGTGTATGGGATATACCCTTTCATCACTATTAAGCCATGTTTCATCTGCTTCCATGCTTACAATATAATTCCCCTCTTTCTCCTCCAATGAAAGTGTAATATTCTTACTTTCTGCTCCTGCTTCATCTTTCATAAGCGGTGCAGACAGCAACATAGAAGGAATATTCTCTCCTTCCTTGAATAAGTAAACTACATTGTCTATTAACCTAGCAGATAATCCCTTTTTTGAAAGCTCATAAGTATATATATTTTTATCTGTTTTTTCATTCAATATGATATCTTCTTTTACGCCAAAGGTATCAACCGTATATTGAATGTCGATATTTTCATATACCTGATTATATAAAATAGCATTTTCTTTCACTGCTACTTTACTATAATCTCCCTCGACTGGTTGCAAGGTAATCGAGAAATCATCTTTGTTTAATGTGATTCCATTCGATTCGCTGGCCTCCCCAGGTAGTATAACTTCCATATTATTGCTACTGTTTTTATAGGCCGTAACTACTTCTTTTATCTCTTTAATTACTTCCTCTTCCTCTGTCTCGGTCTGAATTGACTCGTCCTTAATTGTCGTATTTTCTTCATCTTTAATAATTCTTTGATTGCTTAGAATTTTTTCTTGAATCAACATTGATATGTCGTTATTTTTTTTATTTTCTTTGATATCTTCTTCTTTGGTATCTTCTTTATCAATTACAGTCTCTATTTCTTTTTCTTCTATAATTGGCTCGAGCGTATTATCAATTTCTATTTCTTGTCCATTTTCATCGATATATGTATTTGGTATTTCACTATAAACCGTTTTGTAAGCTCCCTCTGCAGTCTTGTAGACCTTTGTATATTGTGTAACTTCAATTGGTGAACCATATAATTGTTCGAATTCATCTACCTCTTCATCTAAAATAGGATACATCAGGTCCTCTTTTTGTTCTTCTGATTGATTTTCTTTTTTTTCATCGATTACTTCTTTATCATCCTCTGTCTTTTTTGAAGTTTCTTCTTGCCCTTCGTCCTTATTTTCATCAGTTTTAGGAAGCTTATCCTTTTCATCAGAATTATCTTCCTTTGATTCTTGATCCGTTTCTTCTATTATCGGTTGCTCTATCGTTGGCTTGTCTGCATCATTTTCCGTATTTTCTTTTTGATTATCGTCTGTATCCTGACTGTCACTAGTTGGACTCTCACTAGCACTGTCTTCTTCTGGAATATTTATATTACTTTGACTATCCTCTATTTGTATAACACTTTCGTCTGTTTCTGAATATATATTTGCATTTGGATATTCAAAAATTTCTTTTTCACTTCCCTTAGACTCTTTTTCACTTCGCACATCTTCAACTATTTGAGCAAAGGACGTAAGTGAATTAGTACTAAACAGGCATACTGTTAATAAACAAGCAACTATTTTTTTGTATTTTTTCATAACTATCCCCTTTTTAATTTAGCTCTCGTTAACTTTTTCCTGATTTGTTATATAAAATGTAATTATTATGACAAGTGTTATCGTTCCAGCAGATATAAAAGAACGTACTATTAATGCTCCATAGCTAGCTCCAATCATTTGCATTATAGAATTTATCAATGTCAGGGCGCAGCAAAAAACTGCAAGAAGTAACATATGGTCTTTTATAAACTTCCACTGCATACCATTCATTAACTTTACAAAATACAGTAATAAAAACGCGTTCACTGGCCCATTTGCCAATTGTAGTCCCAGGTCTATAAAACTTTTCAACCTATCTATATCATCGAAACGTTGTACAAAAATCACACCAATTACACCAAATAGTACTGCTAATATAATTCTAATTGCAATAAATATTATGAAAACCTTCCATAGTATATAAAGTTTTTCTTTGATTCTCATCTTCCCTTGGAATGAAAACATAGAGTAAAGCATTCCAAAACCACCAAAGCATATTGCAAATATTCCTATAAAATACCATGCTGTAAAATAAAAGCTATGATTAATAAAGTCTGATACAATAAAAGGAATAAAGAAATATGATGCTATGCTAAGAGACAAACTCTCACAAAATAGCATAATAAAATGTCTGCATTTTCCTTTACTAAAAAGATATAATTTCTTTTTATTCTCCTCCCACATATTCATCATTTATCCACTCTCCTTCCATGATAATTCCATTAGAATATGTAAATATTCCTTTCCCATCTCTAAGATTATTTTTAAAGTTTCCTTCGTAGGAACCAATTTTTTTATTATTTTCATCCTGATATGTTTCAAAACCATATCCTTCTTTTACATTGTTTACCCATTCACCAGTATAATAATCTCCATTTTCATAGGTCATCTTCCCTGTCCCATTTCTTTTTCCATCTTTAAAACTTCCCTCGTATGTCCATCCTTGCACTGATATTAATATTCCTTCTCCATTCTCCCTGTCATTTACAAAGTTTCCTTTATAACAATCCCCATTAGCAAATACATAAATGCCAAATCCATGTTTTAATCCTTCCCTAAAATTTCCTTTGTACGAAAAACCATGAACACTTGTGAAAGAACCTTCACCATTCCACATATCGTGCTCCCATGCTCCTTCATATACAGACCCATCCGCAAAATAGTAGATACCTTCTCCAGATTTTTCTCCATTCACAAAATCCCCTGTATAGGAGTCACCATTTGGATACTGCATAGAGCCTCGCCCCTCAATTACATCATGTACCCAATCCCCCTGATAAGACCATCCATCGGGGCTATCATATTCTCCATATCCTTCATAATAATTATCTGTAACTTCATTGATATTAGAATAATTTGTATTATAGTCTCGCATACCTTTTTCTTCATAATTTGATACTTGAGCGATATCTTTGGACTCTGTAGTCTCTGCTGTTATGCTCTCTTTCGACTCTTTATTTATGATTGAATTCTTTTCTTGGGAATCACTCGTTTGGTTATTTTTTTTTGAACTATCAGAATTTTTTACTATGTATTCCTTTTCTTCTATATATCCAATAGGCTCTTCCTTTTTAGATAAAAAATTGGCTGTTATTACACGCTTATCTTTTGGTATTTCTCTTATAAAAATAAGCACACAAAGAAGACATAGTATACATATGAGAACTATGTTTTTTTTGATTTTCCCTTTCATTACTCCCACACTCCTATTTCCTTTTTATTAGCACTTACCATTTATACCATTTATGTGAAAAATTTGTGAAATTAACACCTTCTTCTGATACTAGTTCCAAGGTGTTGCCAAATGCTTATGAAAGCAGAGTGTTTTTATGGCGTTATACAGGACTTTAAAAGGCTGTCGACTTTGTCAACAGCCCTAGACCAGCATCTTTTGATGCTGGGCCCAAATACTTTTACGACTCCTTATATAACACCGCAGACGCCGTTAATCCCGAGCCTACGCTACAAAATATACAATAATCCCCTTTTGAGACTTCATTTTCTTCCATCGCATGGGTATATGCAAGAATTGGACTACTTGTCCCTGTATATCCATAGATATCTCCCACATATTTCAATTTTTCTCTTGGAAAAGAAAGTTGTGAGGATACATTGTTAATTGCAGCTTCTGAAAATTGGGTCATAAAGACCATTTTGATATCTTCCATCTCTAACTTATTTTCATTTGCAACCTGTTTGATTATTTTGGCGCATCTGTTTTCGGCTTCAGTGGTATCAAAAGGAGTCCATTTCCATTTCTTCTTTTCTTCTGCTACAGTAGAATCATAAAGATTGGATAACCCACATTCTGGCATCAAAATATAGTCATGTAGGTTTGTATTCGTTGCATAAACAGAATCTAGGAATCCAGCTTCCGATTCATCTGTCTGTACTTCTAATATGGCTGTGGCAGCTGCATCTCCCATACAAGCATAGGTAATGGGGTCTGTAGGTAAACCGTAGTGATGAATCATGGTCGATCCGACTACCATAATCCGCTTGATTCTATGATTGCTTTTCATGAGAGCAGAGGCTTGATCTAGCGCAACTACCATACCAACACAATTTGCATTTAAATCATACACTGTGTGCGCATTTTCTGCTCCAAGTGCATGTCTTAGCATAATTGCGTTTGAAGGAGAGGTGTACTCTGGCGTGTCTGTACTAAAAATAATTCCATCCAAATCAAGTGGCGATAATTTCGCCTTGGCTAGAGTAATTTTTGCTGCTTCCTCTGCCATTGTTAATACGGTTTCTTTTTTATCCTTGCTAATAAATCTATTTTTTCTACCCAAATGTGCCATAAGATGCTCCACTTGGACACCAAGTTTTGGATCCATCTTTGCATAATAATCTACAAAAAACTGGTTCGAGACTACTTCCCTTGGATGATAGATTCCTGTTGCTTTCATAATTATGTTTCGCTGCATATGAATCTCCTTTCCAGAATGTACTTGCCTTTTTATTGTTCCATTTGGGAAATTAAATTTATCAGTTCCAGAATTTTGTCATCCAAACTTTGGAAACCTTCATAGATGTTTTGCATATTTGTATTTTGTCCATCGGACTTAATTGCAACCTCTGTTATGTTTTGTGACATTGCATCCGTTGATACCGATATTTCTTTTGTCTGCATTGTAACTAGTTTTGTATTGTTTTCTAATTCACTCACCTTTTCATGAATGTCACGAATACTACTTACTACTTTCTCAATGAATTCATATACAGTCGCAAAAGTAGTTACTGTCTCATCCGTACGAAGTAAACTTTCTTTCATTGCCTCTTGTCCGTGATTAATTTTATCTGCAATAACCGTAGAACTATTAAGAAGAGGCCTTAAAATCCCTCCAATTTGTTCTACACTATTTGCACTATTTTCTGCTAATTTCCTGATTTCTTCAGCTACAACAGCAAATCCTTTTCCAAGCTCTCCTGCTCTGGCTGCTTCAATACTCGCATTTAGTGCCAAAAGATTCGTCTGTTCTGCAATATTATCAATGCTTTGTAAAATATTTTCAATATTTTGAGTTTGACCAGTAAATGCCTGCATTAACGTGGCAGTATCATCTATGATTACGTTTAGCTCCTTGAATTTTTCAGCCATTGATTTAACAGATACATCACCTGATTTGATGATTTCAACATTTTTTGTTGATAATTCTTCTAACTCACCAGATACTTGATAAACAGAAGTCGTATGTTCATAATTCTTTTCCATATACTCATAGATGGAAGTAGCTGATATAGATTGTTCCTCTGTAATGGCAGCTGCATTTGTAAAAGAATCATTGATTTCTCTAGAAGCCTCTGCTGTTTCACTCACTGATTTTTTTACCAACTCGCTAAACTGCTTTAAAAAGTTGATAGAATCGGTTACTTTTATAAGTAAATTTTTAATTGATTCATTATTGTTTTTAATTTCCTCTACTTGCTTTTCGGATTCCTTTTGTAGTTGATTAATTAAATGAACCAAATCACATAAAATGATGCAACCTAAGCACATATAAAACAATATGATTAAAATCCCTTGCATATTGTCATAGTTAATAAACATCTTCGTTCCATACATAAAATAGAATGTAATTAACAAGATAATATTTGACACATAAATTAAAACGATTAAAATTCTTTTTTGGAATAAACTGATAAAAATTAGATTGAAAAATAATAAAAAGACCGTATTTAAACTTGGGTGTACGACTGTTATTGCAATTGCATGAACAATTAACCCTGTAAATGCGAAATATTTCATACTAGATATTAAAACTTTCTTCCACGCAACAATGGTAAAAATAATTGCTACGGCCGCCCCCAATGTTACTAATACAACGATAACATTCTTAGGTGACCCTCCAAAATAGTTACATATCACCCCCAGAATTACAGAAATCCAAAGTAGTTTAGTAGCTATTTTAATTTGTGCATACTCACGAGAACTTATTCTCTTTTGTGCCTCCATGCGATATATCCCCTTTCTATGCAAAACAAAATTTACAAATATATATCGACATAAACTAGAATGCATTTAATACCAAAATTAACCAATCATTTATCATCTAGCTTCAATTCTGTTGTTTGAAACATAGAATAAATACAATCGCCAAATTTTGTTATAAGAAGTCATACAATTCCCCGCATAAAATAAAAGAGAATGTGGGCTTAAACCTACACTCTCCTTTATTTCTTTATCTAAGCCAAACTCTGCGAATCTGTAGCAAATCCTTTTACATACGTAAAAGCATGCGCTACAGGAGGTATGGCAATCACAACTAATGTAATAATTCCTTCCACACCAATTGTCACTCCATTATAAGCTAATGAATAGGTGAGAGGTGACATCGTCTCTGGTGCATACATTCCAAAAAAGATGACTCCTGATAATACAGAACAAATATAGCGGCCAACTATTCCAACTATATATCCCTTTATCAGTCCATTCTTCTTATTGGAAAATAAGCCTGAAAGGCCTAAGGCTCCAAATGCAAATATGTAGTCAAGTAGCATTTGTGGCAAACTAATAATGTATGGATCAATGATAAGCTGTAAAAATGCATATGCAACACTTGTCATAAGTCCAACTTTTAAGCCATACCAATATCCAATTAAACAAATAAATAACATGCTTAGTAGTGTTACAGAGCCTCCCATAGGCAAGTCCAAAAACTTTATTTTGGAAGTTACGATTCCAATCGCCAACGCAAGTCCAGCAAATATCATGGATTTGGTATTGATACGTTTGGTTTGCTCCTTTTTACCAATCAATCCTGCCAAAAGGATAAGTGCAAGCATTGCAATCACTAAAATGATATAACCAGCACCTGTGATGGAATACGTGGTACCATAATCATCCACTACTTTGGTTACAAAAAATGACATAAAAAATCCTCCTTAAGTAAGTAACTTGGAGGGGCCTGTTTGGTGTGCTTCCTTACGCCGGTATTACCCGGTTCAAGTCATGAGGGTCCGTACAAATGTACTGTCTCAGCCAATGGCTCCCCTAGCATTAAAATGCTATAAAATTGTTTCAAGTTTAATATACTTTTATTTTTAAAAAAAGTCAATCTATATTTTATTATCTTCTAACAAATACTATTAAAAAGAAGTGGGGTTTAGAATGATTATGAACCTTAATCTTTATTTAAGAAATTGTATCTTTTAATCTTTCAGAAAAACGATTATAATACTAGGGAGTAATGATAATTACTAAAATGTTCCATACAAGGAGGAAACAACTTTGAAGCTTTTATCTATAGCAATCCCTTGCTATAATTCGCAAAACTATATGAGAAAGTGTATTGATTCTCTGTTGATAGGCGGAGAGGATGTTGAAATAATTATTGTAAATGACGGTTCATCTGATCAAACCGCACAAATAGCCAATGAATATGCCGCTTCTTATCCATCCATTGTCAAAGCAATTCATCAGCCAAACGGTGGTCATGGAGAAGCTGTTAATACTGGAATCAAGAATGCTACTGGCTTATATTTTAAGGTTGTTGACAGTGATGACTGGGTAAACGACCAAGCATATTTTAAAATTTTAGATACGTTAAGAACCATATTAGGCGGAAATCAATCCCTTGATATGCTAATCAGTAATTTTGTCTACGAAAAACAAGGTGCATCTCATAAAAAGGTTATGAGCTATAAGAGTGCCTTTCCTCAAGATGAGATCTTTACTTGGGACAAAGCTAAGCATTTTAAAAAAGGTCAGTATATTTTAATGCATTCTGTTATCTACCGTACTCAACTTTTAATTGACTGCAGATTAGAGCTTCCAAAGCACACTTTTTACGTAGATAACTTATTTGTATATCAACCTTTACCATTTGTCAAAACAATGTATTATTTAAATGTAAATTTCTATCGCTACTTTATAGGACGAGACGACCAATCAGTTCATGAAAGTGTGATGATAGGAAGAATTGATCAACAGATTTTTGTAAATAAACTAATGATTGAATCCTATGATGTATATAAAATAGCCAATCGAAAGTTACGAAAGTACATGATTAGTTATCTGGAGATTATTACCACAATATCATCCATTTTGTTAATACGTTCTGGAACGGATGAAAATTTTGAAAAGAAACAAGAGCTATGGCGTTATTTGAAAAAACAAAATAAAAGACTTTACTTTAAGCTTCGCTTTGGACTTTTAGGCCGTTATGTTAACCTTCCTGGGAAAAGTGGCAGAAAAGTATCAATTGCTGGCTATAAATTAACCCAAAAGTTTTTTGGATTTAATTAAATTTTTGTTTTAATCATAAAAGGAGCACACTACCTCATTCTAGGTATGTTGTGCTCCTTGATTTATACTCTTTTTATTACTTCTTTTTTCCATTTTTATAGATTAGGTTGGCTATCATTAATATGATGTAAATAAAACCAGCATCAATAAAAATATACTGTAGGCTCCACTCAGCTCCCATATCAGAAACAGTCAACATGTGATATAATCTTTGCATATCCATTGGATAATTATGATAAACAACTACCCAAGGATTTATCAATCCATATTCATACGTAAAATAATTCATATCGTGGTAGATTGGTCCTGTTTTTCTTACAAATGAAAGAACTAAGATAAAGAGACAAATTGCAAAATAATATCTTTTTTTAGGAGCATATTTTATAAGAAACTTTATTACTTTATTCATTATTTCCTCGCTGTGAAATCAAATGCATAACTCATGTTCTGATCTAATATACACTATCCCCCTCTCCCTTTTTTTATAATTATTATATCCCACATAATATATTATTAAATTTATAATATATTATGTTTATTATTATAAACACTTAATTTTTTTTTTGTCAAGTTCTTTATATGGATTGTTTTATTTCTATATTTAATAAATTGTTTTATTTTTACATCTTATTTCCTTAATATTTAACATTAGTCATCTAATCTAATAAATTATAATTAATTTTCAATTTTTTAATTATATAATGTTATTTAACAAAACGTTATATGATTATTCCAAATCTTTCCATTTCTCCAAACTCAATAACTGTTCTCGACAAAAGTTCTACTAAAAAAAGACAACCGCTTCCTCAAAAGAAGCTAGTTGTCTACACTCTAAATCAATATACATCTGCAACATCGTCCTCCCTCTCTTTAAGCATTAAGAGAGAGTGCGTTGATATTCATTTTCTTTACTATCTGATAAAATTAATTCGTTACGATATACCAAAGTATATGCAACTCCTGCCATAATAAAAGCAGTGATTACATCAAATACAGAATGTTGCTTAAGCATAACTGTGGACATAATTATTAATGTCATTAATATAAATGATGCAAAGCAAAGTCCCTTTTTCTCCTTTAACTTATCACTCTTTACAATTGCAAGATGTGTTCCAATGGAATTATATACGTGTATACTTGGAAATAAATTAGTCGGTGTATCCGCTTTATAGAGAGCGCTCACCATTTTTGTAAAAATATTATTATGCTCAAACGTTGTTGGTCTTAACAAATGACCATTTGGATAGACTGTTGATATAATCAAAAAAATGGTCATACCAGAAAATAAAAACAAACACATTTTCCGATAACTTCTCATATCATAAAAAAAGAAATACAAAAAAGTAACAGCTACATATGCAAACCATAGCATATAAGGAATAATAAACACCTCATTAAACGGTATCTTATCGTCTATATCCATATGAATGACATGGTAAGATTTTACTACATGCTTCTCCAAATAAACAAACCATGGAAGATATATTGCAAAATATAGCCACGTTACAGCATGTTTATATTTTTTTAAAAACTCTTTTAAATTCATAAATACCAACCTTTCAAAGAATGGAATGTACTACTGTGAATTATAGCATACTGTTTTTTTATTAACAACTAATTCTCAATAACTTAATAAAGTCTTAAGTAACTAAAAGATATTTCCAGTTATCATGGTCAGCTTCTCATTTAAAGTATGAACCAAAACTTCATCTTGTATCCCAAAAATTTCACCATCTGTATGCACATGAAGTTTTTTTGAAGCTTTTAATCTCAACTTTTTACATCGCATCATGTCAACTGCTTGAAATCTTGTATGCTTTCCAAAATATGCAGTTGGAAGAAAAAACAATAATTTTACTTTACTAATGTTTTTCACCACACATACATCTATTTTCCCATCTTGATAGCTAGCATTTGGGCAGAGCATTAAGCCACCACCTTCATATTTATGTATATGTGATGATATAAAATATATTCTTTTGTAATTTCTTTTATATGTTTCATCGATGGTTACTTCTACATTAACGGTTTGAAACATTATGATTTGCTTTAATGCAAGTACCACGTATGTTAACTTACCAAGTTTAAGCTTATTTAACGTCTTTTTTAATTGCGAATCCAACGCTTCCTGACAGATTGCAGCATCGAATCCCATTCCGCTGCTGACAATAAATCTTCTGGCTTTATTTTTCGCTTTTACCTCACCTATATCTAAATGGACAAAATACTTTGGATTTAGTATATTAAATATCGCTTCTTTGGGACTTGATGGAAGACGAAGACTTCGAGCCAAATCATTGCTTGATCCTGTGGGAATATAACCTAGGGTTACATTTTTAAAATTAAGAATACCCCCTACCACTTCGTTTACCGTACCATCTCCACCTAAAACAACCAATCGAAGCTTTTGATGATTGCTCGTTAGTTCTTTTGCTAGCCAGGTTGCATGTCCCTTATATTCCGTAAAAAACACCTTATAATTGATATTTTCTTTTTTTAACTCTTTTTTTACCTGTTTCCAGATTACTTTTGCATATCCTGATTTTGAATGTAAATTGACAATGAAATAAAGCATATATGATAATCTCCTCCTTTGTCCACTCATAGTTTTATAGTAACAGTTAAAATGCTCTTGGTCAACTGCATAAAGAATGGAAGGTCTCTTGTCAAATATTGTCTTATAAGGTATATTATTAAAGAATAAAAAGATACTATAAATGAAATACAAGAAAGAAGCAGTTGTAAATTCTATTTTTACAGCATAATATGAGGAATAATTTTATGAAAAAAAATCTTATTGTTGGTCAATCTGGCGGACCGACTTGCGTTATTAATTCAAGTTTATATGGTGTTATTTTGGAAGCTCTACAAGCAGAAAACCACATTGATGAGATCTATGGCATGGTAAATGGAATTGAAGGTTTTTTAAAAGGTAATGTCATTTCTCTCAAAAAACAATTAGATTCCAACGAGCAAAAAGTGCTTCAGACAACTCCTGGTGCGTATTTAGGTTCTTGTCGTTACAAGCTTCCAGCTAATTTAGAGGATGAAGTATTTGCAAAACTTTTTGAAGAGCTTACACGCCTAAATATCGGATATTTTCTTTATATAGGTGGCAATGATTCTATGGATACGGTAAGCAAGCTTTCTCGTTATGCCGAATCTATCCAAAGCTCCATTCGTTTTATCGGCATTCCAAAAACGATAGACAATGATTTGATTTTGACAGACCATACCCCTGGCTTTGGTAGTGCCGCAAAGTTCGTTGCTACCACAGTTCGAGAGATTGCAATGGATGCAGCCATTTACGATAAAAAATCTGTTACGATTGTAGAGATAATGGGACGTCATGCTGGTTGGCTCACCGCTTCCTCTGTACTTGCAAGAAAATTTAAAAACGATAATCCAGTTCTTATCTATCTTCCAGAGACTAGTTTTAACGAAGAAGACTTTTTAAAGGAAATAAAGCAACATTTAAACACAAAGACAAATCTTGTCGTGTGTGTCTCTGAGGGACTTCATGATGAGAAAGGTGACTTTATCTGCGAAAAAGTAAACTCTGTTTCTGTTGACAATTTCGGTCATAAAGTATTAGCAGGCTGTGGCAAATATCTGGAAGAACTTGTAAAAAAACATTTAAATGTAAAGGTTCGCTCAGTTGAACTAAATGTAACGCAGCGTTGCTCCTCTACTCTTTTATCAAAAACAGATCTAGATGAGGCGGCACTTGCTGGTAGAGCGGGAGTTCAAGCCATACTTACTGGAGAAACTGGTAAAATGGTAGCCTTTCATCGTGCCACAAATAAACCTTATTCGATTACAACTTCTTTGGTAGATGTAAATGAAGTATGTAATCAAGAAAAGAAAGTACCTCTTGAATGGATTACTAACCATGACACTGATATTGCAGATGAATTTATTTCCTATGTACTTCCTTTAATTCAGGGTAATGTAACAATTCCACAAAAGGATGGTCTTCCTCTTTTTGCATATCGTAATTTCTAAAATAAGAAAAGGATGTATGACTTTTTTAGTCAACATCCTTTTCTTATTTTACATGCTTTTCACCCCATTTAGACATTAACTCAAGAATGGGGATTAAGGTCATTCCTTCCTCTGTTAAAGAGTATTCCACACGTGGTGGCACTTCATTATATTGTTCTCTAAAAATCAGCCCACTTGCCTCTAGCTCTTTTAACTGATTACTTAGTGTTCGATGGGCAATTGGAAGTAAGCTATCACGTAATTTATTGTAACGTATACATTTTGCTTGATAAATCTTCCATAGAATGACCCATTTCCATTTTCCCTCCATTACAGACATTGTGTAATAAATCGGGCATTTTCCATACTTGCTTTCAAAATCCATAATATTATCCTTGCTAACATATAGTTTAGTATATAACAAAAATGTGCATACTTGTTTCACCTATCACTATCATATATAATTTGGTACATAAAATCAAGTAATCAAAAGGAGTACATTATGAATATTATTGCATTTAATGGAAGCCCAAGAAAAAACAAAAATACTGCTACTTTATTAACTCACGCTTTAGAAGGTGCTGCCTCACTTGGAGCAAAAACAAAGCTCATTCACTTATATGATTTAAACTTTAAAGGTTGTGTCAGTTGTTTTGCCTGTAAACGAAAAGATAGTAAGACCTATGGAAGTTGTTCTTATCAAGATGATTTGACTTTAATCTTGGAAGAGATTAAGAAAGCCGATGCACTCATATTTGGCTCTCCTATCTTTCTTGGTTCAATATCTGGCGAGATGAAATCTTTCCTTGAACGACTCGTTTATCCTTATTTAACCTATACCAAGGACTACAAAACAATATTTCCTAGACGCATTCCTACCGCTCTTTTTTATACCATGAATGTTACAAGCAAACAAATGGCAGAACTAAATTACATAGAAAGTCTAAAACGTAATGAAGTATTTTTGGAGCGAACCTTTGGAAGTGTGGAAACATTCTATGTAAATGATACATCACAATTTGAAGACTATTCTAAGTATGAATCCTCTGCATTTGATTTAGAAAAAAAAGCCATTGTCAAAAAGGAACAATTTCCAATTGATTGTCAAAAGGCCTTTGATCTTGGAAAGAGCTTTGTGAAAGTTGCTCTTTCATAATAACAAATGCATATATATTTAGGTTGTTGACGCTGTCGACAACCTTTCGCCCTGTTTCGTTGTAGGACCTTCTTCTAAGCCCATCTCATCGCGCTCCTTAAACGATTGATTCTGTTCATCTAATAAAGTCTTCTTCATAAATTCTTCCATTTCTTTGTTTAATTCCTTTGAACCATGTTTATTTAACGCCGCTTGGATGGCATCGGAATAAAGCCCTGCTCCCACTGTGGTAGCTTCTCCATCTTGACACTTTTCATCTGCGGCAGCAAGGAAGCTAGCCTGCGCTGTAGCCTCTGCAATCGCTGCGGCCTTTGCAGTCTCTGACCTTGCTGATTTTAGGGCGGTTTCTAAATTCTCTCTTATTCGATTTGCTCTCATAGCTTTTCTAAAAAGTTCAAGATTGGTTTCTTTTAAAAATTCAATTTCTTCTTTCGAAACTTTCTTACCTTGTGCGATTTTTCTCGCAATCGCATCTGGAGACATTTTTTTCTTACTTGTTCCTTTTACCTTTTGTATCAAAGGTGCTCCAAATACACTTGTTGATTTCTTCTTATTATTATCCTCGCTTATTGACGTACCTTCTTTTTTTGAAGAATTTGATAGTCCAGTATTACGAAAAACTCCACTTAAATTTACATTAATATTATTATTCATAACTCATCCCTTACCCTTCTTTTGATTCAATTGTAAGTTATATCGTCATAAATACGTTAAGATTAACCCTCTTAACAAAAACGTAAAGTAAATAAAGATAGAAAAATTATTTTACGTAAAAACAATTTCACTATCTTTTATTTTGCTACATGTCTTCTTTTTTACGCCTTCTCTTGTTCATAATACCCCCAATACGACCCGTCTCTTTTGCTGAAAGGCTTTTCCATCCATCCTCAAGAACTCTATCAAGCAATCCCAATTCTTCGGCTATTTCGTATTTTAACTTATCCTCTGGTGCTATATTATTTAAATCAATTTTCTTTTCTTTTTTGCTCATAAAAATACTCCTTTCGCTTCTGCTACTAGGAGTATCACCCTATTTCCTTATTTTATTCAGATTTTGCTTCGTTTTTATAGATTAACTTCATAACTATATTTTGAGGATAATCTCCAAAGGAATCTCCAAAAATATTGACTCCTCCAATATTCTTTGCATCTTCCTTAATCCCAATTCGAACGGATATAAAGGGATGATCCGCCAAATGATAATCTTCTATCGTATTATCATTGACTTTATCTTTATCGATAAACGTACCTCTATCAGTGAACCTCCATGTCTTTAAATTCCCATACTGTGTATTCTTATCTGGCCACCAGTCAGGATTTAACTTACCTCTTCTTCCACCAAAATCACTTGGTGAACACCAAGTACCTGCCTCTAAGCCATTGACCCATATGGTAATATCTGATTTACAGTTCAAATCATAATCTGCTGCCTCAGAACACAATTCCAATGATATTTCACACTGTTTGACCTTTCGTTCTTGAATGGCTGCATTGGGAAAACGATATTCTACATATCCTGCTCCAAACCAAATTAATTTTGCAGTGGTTCGTAGTGGATTATAAAAGCACCTTGGTTCATCCTCTTCATCAATATGCCCCTTCTCATTCACAATTCCACATGTTGGTGTTACTTTATAGTCCACGTAGTTACCTATTGGCATACTAATCATTTCAGTTTTGTTTTTATCATTATTTTCATTTCGATTTAAAATAATATTTAACTCTTCTACTTGCTTATAACATACTTTCATAGAGCCTCTGATACCTGGCTGCAAATCGCAATGAATTAGACCAGCTTCTTCCAAAACCTTAACATTTAACGCTGCTGTAGAGGCTGGAATATCTAGCCTTTCTGCTATTTCATTTACCTTTAAGCTCTCTTTACATAGTAGTTGCAATATATCGATTCTGACTTCAGATGCTAACGCTCTCGCTACCAAAACCAAATCCTTATGGCCTAAATCCAGACTTTTTTTCTCCATTTGATTCTCCTAGTTTCATTCTTACAGTATTTCTGTTTTAATCCATATATTTATTGTAACATAGAATGCAAATTGGTCAACTCATGTTCACTATCTATGAAATCCAGCTATTAAGTCTTACCCTAGATAAGCCTTTAATAATTCAAATGTATTCAAGACACCCTCTTTATGACTTCTCTCATAGCCATGTGATGCATAAACGCCTGGACCAATCAAGCCATGTTTTACATCGTATCCCGCACTTAACGCAACATCTGCATCAGACCCGTAAAGTGGATAGACGTCTACTGCATAATTTATATCCTTATCCTGTGCCGCCTTAACCAAAGCAGTTACTACGTCATAATTGTAAGGTCCTCTGCTATCTTTTGCACATATGGATACTTTAAACTCATCGCATTCCAATCCTTCCCCGATACATCCCATGTCAACTGCAAGCACCTCAACTACATTTTCAGGAATTGAGGCTGCTCCGCCATGCCCTACTTCTTCGTATACTGTGATATGCTGATAAATCTCACGTTCAGGCTCTATGTTTTCTTCTTTTAGGTATTTTGCATATCCTAATAAGATTCCAACACTTAATTTATCATCTAGAAAACGACTCTTAATAAAGCCACTTTGCGTTACAGTTGTTCTAGGATCAAAGCAAACAAAATCACCAGCCATGATACCAAGCTTTTGTACTGCTTCCTTTGAATCCACCTTTTCGTCGATTACTACTTCCATTTCTTTATAACTTCTGCTTGTTTCATCGTACTTTTCATTTACATGAATGGAGGCATTCGTCAACTGAAAGGTTCCTTCATAAACTTTACCAAACCGTGTGATGATTCTACAGTTTTCACTCTCCGCATTGTTTGCATTCATTCCACCAACTGGTGTTAATTTTAATCGGCCATTACTTTTTATTTCGGTCACCATACCACCAAGGGTATCCGCATGCGCTTCTAAAAGAATTGCATTTTCTTTATTTTTCCCACCTATTTTAACAAGGAGTCCTCCTTTTATTGTTATCATTGGCTCGTATCCAAGAGCTTCGTACTCTTTCTTTAGATATGCAATCACATCCTTTGTATATCCTGATGGACTATCAATTGCAAGTAGGTTTTTCGTCTCTTCTATTATATAATCTAAATAATTCATCTTTTAAATTCTCCTTTTATATCTTATTAAATTTCATCATTGATAAACAACTCAATCATCTCACTGGTAAGGCTAATAGTAGTAGATGGCCTTGGTATATCTTCTCGTTTAAACCAGGTAGCTTCTGATAATTCACTTTCTTGTAAGGTTACGGTATCATCCCCGTCAACCTCTGCAAAGTACCCTACTAACAAAGACCCAGAAAAAGGCCATGGTTGTGATTTATAATACGTAATATTCTTAACCTTTAATCCAACCTCCTCCATAACCTCACGTCGAACGGTTTCTTCTAGCTCCTCGCCTATTTCTGCATATCCTGCGACCAGTGCATAATTTTTATAAACACCATGAGCATATTTTGTCAATAACAGCTTATCTTGATTGGTAATCCCAACAATAACCGAAGGGCTTAGGGTTGGGTAAACGAGGTTGCCACAACTAGGGCACTGTAAGGCTCTCTCTGTATCATGCAACTTCATTTTTGTTGCACATCTTCCACAGTATTTATGGTTTTGATACCAATGATGAAGTTGTCCTCCAACCGCTGCTGCAAATACCTTCCATTCTGGTTTAGCAATTCTGATATTATGAAGTAATTCATATTTCCAGTCTATGTTTTCTTCTATCAATAGATTTTGAACATAATAATAATTAACTTCATCAATTGAAAAAAGATAAATTACATTTTCTTTTACTTTAGAATAATCACAGTTCAAATCAGAAAGCTGTGGAAATAGAATATCATTTTCTTTTTGCTGAATTAGCAAAGAATTCTCTTTAAAAATTAAAAGATAATCATTATCTGTTAGTTTATCTTTTTTAAACTCATTGTAAAATCTATGTGGGGCTATATTTTGAAACATATTGTTCTCCTATTCGTATCGCTTATCGGGTGAAATCAAATGTCTGCTTCGCAGCCGGTTGCTGTGAGTACTTAGAGAGAGTATTTTTCTCTCTTAGTACGAACGCACTCAATTTTACTTAGTGAGGTATTTTCGAACTTAGTAAAATTGAGTTTCCTTTTTTTCCGATAAGTTACACTTCGTGTAACTAGCTCTAGAGCTTTGCTCTATCGCTAACTTATCAGGTGAAATCAAGTGTCTGCCTCGCAGCCGCTTGATTTCCTTCCGATAAGTTACATTATATCATAATTGTTTTACAAATACGTAAAATTTGTTATACTAGAGATATAAAAAGTTTAAGAGGTGATAAAATGTCAGAAGAAACAAATGTTACACAAGCAATCCCTTCTATGGCAGAATTTGAGGTAGAGCTTGAGAATTCTTTTAAAAAGTTAAAAGAGGGAGACATTGTAACTGGAACTGTAATTGGTGTATCTGAAACAGAAGTTACGGTTGATCTTGGAAGCTATAGTGAGGGTATTATTAAATTAGAAGAATTAAGCAACGATCCTCGTTTTTCCATTAAAGCTGATATCCAAATAGGGGATGAGGTAAGTGCCGAGGTTCTCTATGAAGATATGGAAGGGCGTATTTTTCTTTCTAGAAAAAATGCATATGATATACTTTCTTGGGATGCATTAAAGGAAATGCAAAAAAACAAAACCGTTAGTAATGTAAAAGTAGCAGAAGCCGTTAATAGCGGTGTTATTACGTATCTGAATGGAATACGTGCTTTTATTCCTGCCTCTCAATTATCCTTACAATATGTTGAAGATTTAGGAAGTTTCGTTGGTCAAAAACTTGATGTACAAGTAATTGAAGTGAATCAAGATGCCAATAAGCTTATTTTATCTGCTAAGGAGCTTTTAAAAGAAAAAGCTTTAGAGGATAAGAATAGTCGTATCTCTAAGTTACAGCCTGGTTTAATTGTTACTGGAAAAGTTGAAACCATTGTACCTTACGGGGCATTTGTTAATATCGGCGAAGATTTAACAGGACTGGTTCATATCTCACAAATCTGTGGACGTCGTATCAAATCTCCAAAAGAAGTAATCAAAGAAGGCGATGAGGTAACAGTAAAAATTATCGATATAAAAGAGGGTAAAATCAGCCTAAGCATGAAGGCAGTGGCAGAAAATGACGAAGTATTAAATGATGTAGAAGAAGCTTCGTTTGAATATCATTCTGATGAAGAAGCCTCAACAAGCCTTGGTTCTTTACTTAGCAAATTAAAACTTTAAAAATAAAAATCCGTAAAGGTTCTCACTTTTACGGATTTTATATTTATTTGCATCAATTTTTCATTTTGGGATTAAAGATAAGAGAAGCTACATACCCTAATATTAGAGCACCTGATATACCTACTGCACTTGCAGTAAAGCCTCCCATAAAAATACCGATGAAACCATCTGTATCAATCGCCTCTTTTACACCTTTCCATAATACATTACCAAATCCGAGCAAAGGAACACTTGCACCTGCTCCAGCAAATTTTAAGAAGGGTTCGTAAAGTCCTAACGCTCCTAATACTGCACCACCGCATACTAACAGTACCATAATCCTACCTGGCATTAATTTGGTTTTATCCATTAAGATTTGTACCAATGCACAGATAAGCCCGCCAACCCAAAACGCATTTATATAATCCATTTTGTTTTCACTCCTTTTTATTTCATTGGTATTATATTTCCCTACAAATTGCAATATATGCATAGGTTTGCCGTTGTATCAGATTTTGTTTTATGCTATATTATTATTATAAAGTCGTGTAGTTTATGTTATTCCTACTACGTGAAATGATATCAAAAGGACAAAACACCTTTTGATCTGGACTTGTTATATTTGAAATTCAACGCAGTTATGATCCGTTTTTAGCTTCGTAATAAAAATGAATAGATTCGTAATTTACAAGGAATGAGGTATTGATATGAAAAAGAAAAAAATCGTAGTTGCACTTGGACGAGAAGCATTTGGTGCAATCATACCAGATCAACAAAGAGCAGTACGACGTGCAGCAAAGGCAATCGCCGATCTAGTTGAGGCGAAATATCAAGTAATTATTACACATAGCAATGGCCCTCAAGTGGGAATGCTTCATACCGCTATGACAGAATTTAGCCGTCTTGATTCTACTTACACCGTTGCTCCTATGTCTGTTTGTGGAGCATTAAGTCAAGGATATATTGGATATGATCTTCAAAATGCAATACGAAGTGAGTTATTAGAACGCGGAATATTCAAACCTGTTTCGACTATTATTACTCAGGTGCGTGTTGACCCGTTTGACGAAGCCTTTTCTCATCCAACCAAAGTGATTGGAAGATATATGTCAAAAGAGGAAGCCGATGAAGAAGTGAAAAAAGGTAATTATGTAGTAAAAGAAGCCAAAGGATATCGAAGAGTTGTTGCAACTCCAAAGCCAATTGATATCTACGAGATAGATGCCATTAAAGCACTTAGTGATGCAGATCAATTGGTAATCGCTTGTGGCGGTGGCGGTATTCCAGTTCTTGAACAGGGCACACATCTACGTGGTGCTAGCGCAGTGATTGAAAAAGACAGTGCGACAGCTAAACTGGCGGATATGGTTGATGCAGATATGATCCTATTCTTAACTGGTGTTGAGAAAGTAGCTCTTAACTATAATACTCCTTCAGAAGTCTTCCTAGACTCCATTACTGTAGCAGAGGCAAAGGAATATAAGAAAGAGGGACATTTTCCTGAAACCTCTATGCTTCCTAAAATAGAAGCTTCTATCGAATTCGTAGAAAAGAAGGAAGGACGAAGCGCTATTATCACTCATTTAGAAAAAGCAAAAGACGCAATTAATAAGAAAACAGGGACTATCATTACTGCTTCCTAACCATTTTATCTAATACAATTTAAGGTCTGTGTTACTAGGTTTGACCAACTTAGTAATACGGACTTTTTTACTTCTTTCTTATTCGTCAAATTAGTGCTATACTAGACAAGAATCGTCATAAAAAGTTAGTAATTGACACAAGAAAGGCAATGTAAGATTCATGCATTCACTTTTCATGATTGATTCAAATATATATTTTTTTAAAAACGGGAGGAAAAAATGAAAAAAAATCTAAAAATGGGATGTATGCTTATTATGTCTGCCATGCTCATTATGACTGGCTGTGGAAACAATAATAGCAAAGACGCAAGTACCCAAACAAACGACCAAACTGCAATTGCTGATACGAACACTAGCACGCAGTCCAATGAGAAGGAAGCTGAGAAAGAAGCTGAGAAGGAAGCTGACGCTACTTCAAGTGCAACGCAAGCTGGTTACACACCATATGATCAATTAAAAGACAGCTACGATGTAATTATCATTGGTGCTGGCGGTGCTGGTATGTCAGCCGCACTTGAAGCTAAGGCAAATGGAGCCAATCCAGTTATCTTTGAAAAAATGCCTATCGCTGGAGGAAATACACTGAAATCTTCCTCAGGAATGAATGCCTCTGAAACCAAATTCCAGAAGGAACAAGGAATTGAAGATAGCAATGATTTATTCTATGAACAAACCTTAAAGGGTGGTCATGATACAAATGATACAAAAATGCTTCGTTTCTTCGTAGACAATTCAGGAGCTGCTATTGACTGGTTAGATTCTATTGGTATTAAATTGAATAATATTACCATTACAGGTGGAATGAATGAGAAACGTACTCATCGTCCTGAAGATGGTTCTGCTGTAGGCGGATACCTAGTTAATGGTCTACTAAATAATATACAAGAGCAAGACATACCTCTTTTTGTAAATGCGAATGTTAAAGAAATAACAATGCAGGATGGTAACGTTAATGGTGTTAAGGTTGTTTTCAATGATACCGATGAAAAAATGATTACAGCAAAAGCAGTTATCGTGGCAACTGGTGGATTTGGTTCTAACCAAGATATCATCTCCGAAGTTAGACCTGATTTAAAAGGACTTGTAACAACCAATCAAGTTGGTAGCACAGGCGATGGCATCCAGATGATTGAAAAACTTGGTGGTACTACCGTGGATATGGATCAAATTCAGGTTCACCCTACCGTTCAGCAAGATAAATCTTACCTTATCGGCGAAGCCGTTCGTGGGGAAGGAGCCATTCTTGTATCCAATGAAGGGAAACGTTTCACAAACGAGCTTGATACTCGTGACCATGTTACCGCTGCAATCAATACTTTACCAGAGAAATCTGCTTTCCTTGTATTTGATTCAGGTGTAAAATCTCGTGTGAAAGCAATCGAACAATATGAAAAAATGGGATTTGTGAAAACAGGTGACACCATTGAGGCACTCGCACAAGAAATGGGAATTCCAGCTGATCAGTTACAGGCAACCCTTGATACTTGGAACAACAGTGTAAAAGATAAAAATGATTCTGAATTTGGCAGAACGACAGGAATGGATAACGACTTATCCGCTGCTCCTTACTATGCGATTCAAATCGCACCTGGAATTCATTACACTATGGGTGGTGTAAAAATTAATACAAATACAGAAGTTCTAAACGAAAGTGGTGACCCGATTCCTGGACTCTTTGCAGCTGGTGAAGTTACTGGTGGCTTGCATGGTCAAAACCGAATCGGCGGTAACTCTGTTGCAGAAATTATTATTTTTGGTCGTCAGGCAGGTATCAAAGCAGCTGAATTTACCAAATAATAAGCACCCTTACTCTAATTCAAAAACAGCGGGCAAGGAAAATTCCTATGCCTGCTGTTTTCTAACTATTATTCTCTTAACTCAACCCCAAAAAACATATTTTTCCATCATTCTTTTTCTATCATAGTGCCAATGAATCTCACATCTTACTATTGAATTGTAAAATGATACTGATCAATACCATATACCACTTTCATTCTATAAGAAGTAAAATATACATCAAGAAATTCAACTAATTTCTTTTTATCTTCCTGTGTCTCGTTGTTTATTACCTCGATCGAAAAACTTTGTCCACCACAAGCATCCTTTAAATGAATCGAATACGGTAACCCTTTTTCTTTCAATTGATTATTTATTTCTATTATCTGACTAATTGACACAATTTTCATAGTAACTCCTTACTCTTTGTTCCCTGTTTCATGAATCAAAGAAATTTCACCTTCAAATACAATTTCTGCTGGTCCTGTCATGTACACCATGTTCTCCACTTGATTCCATTCCACCAATAAGTCTCCACCTAAAAGACGTATCGTTACTTCATTGTCTGTGAGCCCATTTAATATGGATGCAACGGCCGTGGCACATGCGCCTGTCCCGCAAGCAAGAGTCTCTCCTGATCCTCTTTCCCATACTCTCATTTCGATTGTTTTTCGATCCATTATTTTTACAAACTCTGTATTGATGCGTTTTGGAAATCTTTCATGATTTTCAAAATCTGGTCCTATTTTTTCCAAATCAAGCCCTTTTACATCCTCCATGTAAATAACTGCATGAGGATTTCCCATGGAAACACATGTCATATGATAAGTTTTACCAGCCACCTCGATTGGCTCATTTACGACTTGTTCTCCAGTAGCAATCACTGGAATATCTGCTGGCGTTAAGATTGGACTACCCATATTTACCTTTATTTGAACTGCCTTGCCATCCTTAATTGTCAAATCTAAATACTTTATTCCTGCTAGTGTCTCCACCGAAATACTTGTTTTGTCAGTAAGTTTGTAATCATAAACATATTTCGCTACACAGCGGATTCCATTTCCACACATTTCTCCTTGTGAACCATCCGCATTATACATTTCCATTTTAAAATCTGCTATATCGGAAGGTTTAATTAGTATTAACCCATCTGATCCAATTCCAAAATGTCTATCACTTACTAGTTTTGCCACTTCACTTGGATTATCTATTTTCTCTATCAAACAATTCACATATACATAATCATTACCAAGTCCCTGCATTTTTGTAAATTTCATTACACGCTTACCTCTTTTCTTTCTAATCTCTTTTTTGCTATTCTATGGGGTACAAATACTCAACTTATTTTTTCTCTATGTTATATTATAACCTACAAAATAAAGAAAAACAGAGTATTTTTTACAAAAAATTATGCAAAAAATGCTCTGTTAAATGATTCTATATTTTTTACTCTTCTTGTATACCCTCATTTTCTTCAAACCAAGCATATTTATAGAACTCTATTGGTATCTCATCTACATTTAATTCTTTATATAAGTAATATTTCTTTTTGTTTTTAGTCAATATCAACCATTGTTCTTCGTTATAACCTTCTATAGTAAATATTGAATTTTTTTCTTGTGCGATTGTTACATCTCCTATTTTAGATTGAACCTCTAAATTAGAAGGTGCTGTAGAGAAGAGTTGAAATTCTTTATCCTTAAAAGTGAATGTTTGCTTGTATTCCTTAATATTACCTTTTGTAAATTTATACGGAATATATTCGATATTCTCTTCTCCAAATAAAGCCCAGTCTCCCATTAATGTTTTGCTTATAGTTAATAGCCATTGCCCCGTCGAATAATTCTTTATTTCCCTCACTTGCGTTATAATTCCTGATTCATCTTTCATATAGGCAAGTTGTTTTCCTTTTTCTAGGCTAGTACTAGATCCTAAAAATATATAAGTTTTTCCATTATAATCGAAACTACCGTCACTATTATATTCTATTTCTGGTAAATTATTATTATAGCAAGCAGTAAGCAATGAAATTACCACAAATGCTAAAGTTACAATACTTGTTTTTTTCATATCCTTCCTCATTTCCAATAAGAATATATACTATTCCGTTATTTCCGTTCTCATTATTAGCACCTATAATACCTAACATTGCAGTCCCATGTCCATTATCATCATATGTATCTAAACGGTTATTAACCAAATCAACACTATAAATAATCCTATTCTGTGGATATATCAAATCTTTATGTGGGTATATTCCAGTATCTAGAATGGCTATGGAAAAAGTATTTTCAACTTTCAAATCACCACTCTTATAAAAACCTATCATAGATTTTACTATATCAAAATCCAAGATTTCTACACCTTCATCAATATTGGTTTTAGTTTTATTGGTAACTTCCTGTTCCTAAATTACTTGTTTAGATACTACTTGATTATTTTTTTTAACAACTGTTTCTTTTCCATTACACGCAATAAAGCTATTACAATATAATAATAAAAAAAACAAACATATTAAATTTTTTTTCATATTTAATCCTTAGAATTATAAAATATATTTATTAAATGACTATAATTTATAAGAAAATCAAAGACAATTCAAGAAATTTAGCATGAATGGTCATTTTAAAGGCGTGAATAGCATATTACTTATATATATGTTAATTGGTTAATTCTGCTTCATAAACTAGTTTCATATTTTGTAAGTGACCTTCAAATTTACCCTTTTGTATCCACCTTCCCGTTTTACATTTTTTGCGTTAACATATATAGGGAGGCTTATATCTGTTGATACAATCCTCACGTAATAACGAATACAAATCTCTTCTCATTTCTTACAAACGATAAATATAGAATTCTTATAATCATTAGTTCCACATACTTTATTCCTTTTTTTTATTATAAAATACATCTATAGGAAGCCTCAAAAATGTCCATCGTCCAAAACATACATTTTACCAAGGAGGTTTCATATAGATGCATTCTAATTGTACCAAGAATCTTCTATTTAGAAGATGTCTTAATAAAAAAATAATACAAGCTGATACATTTGTAAAAGTATTTATCGAAACAAAACCTACTAATCAGATATGCCTAGCCTGTGGTCAGAATACAGGACGTATTCATGATTATTGCTATCAAACCATAAAAGACTTACCGTTCCAGATGAAGCACACTTATTTAGTTCTAAGAAAAAGGCGATATGCTTGTTGTTGTGGTAAAAGATTTTTAGAAAAGTATCCCTTTCTAGCTTCATATCAAAGACGTACTCTTCGACTTTCCTTTAAAATCATTGATCTACTCAGAAACATGCGTAGCATAAAATCTGTTGCTGATGATACAAATGTTTCAGCGAACACAGTGATACAACGGCTATAAACATTTCACTCTGCAAGATTGTTCCTAATATATCCGTAAAATAATAATTTGTGGTATTTATTAACATATTATACGTCACAATATCTTATTTATGGCAAAACAACAGCACAGAAAGAGCCAGTAAATGGTCGTAACCCACTTAAACTGGCTCAGTTGCTTCTTGATTCAAAACTGATTGAACTATTACACATAAACATCATTGGATCTCATAAAATTATTTTAATACCAAAACTTTTTGGAACATTAGTAGCTATTTTATATTAACTTGAGGACAGACTTCATTTCGATGAAAACAAACTTCATATGTGGACTTTAATTGCTAAGTTTTTTTCAATGTTTTATACTCACTATTTAATCTTTTAACAAAGTCAATACCATCTGAGCCGTTTCAACCATATTGGTTGCACTGTCCATACTACATTTTTGTATATAACGATGTGCTTCCTCTTCTGTCATGTTATTTCGTTCCATAAGTAATATTTTTGCCTGTTTAATGAGTTCGCGTTCCTGGTCGTTTCGTTCCTTTGGCTTTGACTTTAATTTTTTTCGTTTTCTGGCCATTGTTGTGACCATCATTTCGACTGTATTAATTAAATCATTTGCTTTAATTGGCATGGATAGACAAACGATGTCAGTACTATTTGCTGTACTTAGAACGTGTTGGGATGCCATTAAAAGCATCTCAAAATTAGGAGGCAAGGATTCGTGTAATTCAGAAAACATCATATCCGCATATTTATATCCACATACTACGATTCCATAGGTTAGGCTGTCTGCATAATTTAATGCCTGCGCACCTGATGTACATACTGCCGCTACCGAGTATCCATTTCTAACTAACAGGTTTCTTATGTTTTTTGCATCTTCTACTTTGGGAAAAACAACGATTATACTCGCCACAATTACACCTCCTCAATTTATTTTTAAATGGTATAATTGTGTTAAATCTTATACAAGTATTCTTCAATCTCCCAATTTGTTACCTGAGTGCGATAGCTATCCCATTCCATCTTCTTTGTTTTTAGATAAATCTCACTCACATGACTTCCCAAAACATCCAAAATAAAGGAGTCTTCTTCCATAGCCAAAATTGCTTCTTCCAAGCTTCCAGGTAGTGAATCAATGTTTTCTGCCATTCTTTGTTCTTTTGTCATAGCAAAAATATTTTTGTCAACGCTTGCAGGTGGGGTGATTTTGTTTTTGATACCATCTAATCCTGCTGCTAAGCATACTGCAAGTGTTAAGTAAGGATTGGTTGCAGGGTCTGGACATCTAAGTTCGATACGCGTGCCTTCCTCTCTTGAAGCAGGAATACGAATCAATGGGCTTCGATTTGTTGCAGACCATGCAATATATACGGGTGCTTCGTAGCCTGGAACCAATCTTTTATAAGAGTTTACCAATGGATTCGTAATTGCTGTCATTCCTTTGATATGCTTTATAATTCCACCCATAAAGTAATAGGCATCCTGACTTAACCCAAGTTTATCCTTTGGATCGTAAAATGCATTTTTTCCATCTTTTGATAAGGACATATTGGTATGCATTCCCGAACCGTTGATACCAAACTTTGGTTTTGGCATAAAGGTCGCAAATAGACCATGACGCTTTGCTATCGTTTTTACAGCAAGCTTAAATGTCATAATATTATCAGCCGTTCTTAATGCCTCATCATATTTAAAATCTATTTCATGCTGAGCTGGTGCAACCTCGTGATGAGAAGCTTCAATTTCAAATCCCATTTCTTCTAACGTCAGTACCATATCTCGTCTTGCATTCTCGCCAAGATCTACTGGTCCCAAATCAAAATAACCTGCTTTTTCATGTGTCAATGTTGTTGGGAGTCCATTGTCATCTGTATGATATAGGAAAAATTCACATTCTGGTCCAACGTTAAATGTATATCCCATCTTTGCTGCCTCGTTTACTACCTTCCGCAAAACATAACGAGGATCTCCTTCAAAAGGCTTCCCATCTGGCGTATATACATCACAGATTAGACGTGCGACCTTTCCTTGCTGTGGTCTCCAAGGAAAGATTTCAAAACTATCATAATCTGGATGTAAATACATGTCTGATTCTTCTATTCTGGTAAAACCCTCAATGGAAGAACCATCAAACATACATTTATTGTCCAATGCTTTCTCTAATTGACTTGATGTAATTGCAACATTTTTCAGCATTCCAAAGATATCCGTAAATTGTAAGCGAATAAATTCAACATCTTCCTCTTCCACTAATCTGATTATGTCTTGTTTCGTATATTTACTCATCATTCTCTCTCCTCTTCTTATCATTTCTATCTGGTTTCACTTTACAATGTCAAAGGCTGCTGTATTATAGGGAAGTTCAAAGAATTTTCCAATGATACAACAAAAAAGAGCGCATTTCATCTGAAAAACGCCCTTGTTCTTAGTAAGATAATAACAGTGGCCCTTCATTTTGTCAACCTCTAATGCTGAATTGAAAAGTTAATTTCCAGTCCTTTCAGCCAAAACTGGAACTTAGTATTGCAAAGTTACTACCAGAAGTTACTCTTGCAAACCTTCTAGTATGTTATATTAGTAGTTCAGCACCAGAGTCCGGATGGCGCGATACCAAGGAGATATTACAATGGCAAAGAACGCACATCTAACTCTTGATGAAAGAGCCACTATTGAAGGCTTCCTTAGAGAAGGAGCTTCATTTACTGAGATTGGAAGAGAGCTGGGAAAAGATCCATCTACCATATCAAAAGAAGTTAAGAACCATAGTCAAACAATACGAAAAGGGAGCTATAATCCCTGTGCTAATCGCACTAGCTGTTCTCATATGGGAAAAGCATGTAAACCATGCAAACACCCATATCATGGTTCTTGCAAGGGATGCTCATATCGAAACTGTTATGAGCATTGTCCTGACTTTATTGAACTTATATGTCAGAAACTAAATAAACCACCCTATGTCTGTAACGGCTGTGATACCCGCTTACGCTGTAAGCTAGAGAGACATCTTTATGATGCCAAGAATGCACAGAAGGAATATGAAGTAACTCGTTCTGAGAGCCGTCAAGGGATAGCAATTGCCCCAGGAGAACTAAAACGTATTGATACCATCATCTCTCCACTTGTGAAGCAAGGGCAGTCGATACACATGATTTGTGTTACCAATGCTGATGATATCATGCTGGATGAAAAAACCATTTATAACTACATTGATGCTGGTCTTTTATCCGTTGATAACATTGACCTTCCTAGAAAAGTGCGCTATCGCACTCGCTCGCACAAGAAGCCAGTAAGAGTTGATAAACAATGCCATATGGGACGCACTTACGAAGACTTCGAAGCTTATATCGCAGCTAATCCTGATATTCCAGTCGTAGAAATGGATTCGGTAGAAGGCCGTAAGGGTGGGAAGGTACTACTTACCATCTACTTTAGAAACTGCAGTCTTATGCTTGCATTTATCAGAGATACTAATACAGCCAGATCAGTAGCCAAAATATTTGATCAGCTATATGAGTTTCTAGGGCATGATACATTTACACGTTTATTCCAGGTCATACTCACAGACAGAGGGAGTGAATTTACCAATCCTCTTGCTATAGAGTTTAATGAGAATAACGAACGCAGAACACACATATTCTACTGTGACCCTCAACGGTCTGATCAGAAAGGTGGATGCGAGGTAACACATGAGTTTATACGACGCATTCTACCAAAAGGTACATCATTTGATGGGCTGGCTCAGGATGATATTACTCTAATGATGAGTCATATCAATTCATACAGTAGAAAAAAGCTGAACAACCAGTCCGCACACCAGCTGTTCAGCTTCCTAAATAGCGAGGAACCCTTAGAAAAGCTTAACTTAAAGCTTATTCCCGCTAACGAGATCAACCTCACACCTCTGTTGCTGAAAAAGTAAAATAACAAACGCCATTCGGAACAAATATTGAGCCGAGGAGGGGTGGAATTTAATCTTGCAAAAAAGGAAGCTAAATTCGACCTCTGGTTAACGTATGCTCTTTTTCCAGAGATAATTATCTCGAAAAAAGCATAACAGCTTTTGAACGATAAAACAATCTATTTGGCATTGTAAGTTCCAGTTATATTACTTTTTGCAATACTTACTTCCAGCATTTTAGGAATAACTTAGTTTACAGGAATTTAGTCTTGCAAGAGATACGCTGAACCAGAAGTAAATTTTGCAAACTGGAACCTTGGATTCCAATTCAGCGTCAACCTCTAATTATCCTTCTTTACATAACTTTTATCTTACTGTGCATGTCTTAACTATAACAATTTATTCTTTATATTTAAAATTAATACTATTTTTTATAACTTATTCTTCTACCGTACCATATTATTTATGCATAAATTTATTTCCTAATTAATACATTGTATAAAGCAAAACAATAGGAGGGCTTTCCATGAGTTCCAAAACAAAAATCGTAGTAATACAGCTAAAAGAGTTAATTTATACTGGTCTATTCGTCGTGCTTGGGATTCTTCTCGTGTTACTATTGATTTTTATGTTTATCCCAAAAAATTCTAAAGATAATCGAGCAGCTCCTACCATGAATTATGTTGCTGGTGTGTATTCTTCTTCACTAGTAATAAACGACAATACCATTGATGTTGAGGTAGTCGTTGACGAGGATCATATTAACTCCATCCGATTAGTGAATCTAAGTGAAGCAGTAACTACAATGTACCCATTAATGCAGCCTGCATTGGAGGATTTAACAAACCAAATCACTACCAATCAGTCACTTGAGGGTGTTACATATTCGGAGGATAATAAATATACCTCTATGGTACTACTTGATGCAATCCAAACAGCGTTAGACAAAGCAGTCCCTTCTGAGTAATCCATACCTATAGGAAGACCTTCATAAGGTCTTTCTATAGACAATCCAAATCCTCCATCCATACTCTAACGCATGCGTCACTTGGCATTCTTAAATCGCCTCTTGGAGATAGCGCAACTGACCCTACCTTTGGCCCGTCTGGAAGACAAGAGCGTTTAAATTGTTGACTAAAAAATCTACGATAGAATATTTTTAGCCACTTTAAAATGGTTTCTTCTTCATAGATACCTGCAAATGCTATTTTTGCAACTCTATAAATCTTAGAAGGTTCATATCCAAATCTCATTAAATAATATAAATAAAAATCATGAAGTTCATATGGTCCAACAATATCCTCTGTCTTTTGAGAAATTGTACCATTTTCTGGTGGTAAAAGTTCAGGACTTACAGGGGTATCTAAAATATCCTTCAACACATCTGCTAATTGTGTCTCATGACACGTCTCTGCATAGTAGGCAACTAAATGTCTAACCAAGGTCTTTGGCACCGATGCATTTACTCCATACATGGACATATGATCTCCGTTGTAGGTTGCCCATCCTAACGCTAACTCGGACATATCTCCTGTTCCCACTACCATTCCATTTACTTTATTTGCTACATCCATAAGAATTTGCGTACGTTCTCGTGCTTGCCCATTTTCATAGGTCACATCATGAACATTAATATCATGTCCGATATCTTTAAAATGCAATTGAACTGCCTCCTTTATGTTTATTTCCATAAAGGTAGCTTTTAGTATCTGAATCAACTCTACTGCATTATTATAAGTTCGATCTGTCGTTCCAAAGCAAGGCATCGTAACAGCTATTATATTTTTTCTATCAATTCCAAGACTATCAAAAGCGCGCACAGTCACAAGAAGCGCTAAGGTTGAATCCAACCCTCCCGAAATACCAAGTACCACATTCTTACAGCCTGTATGTTTTAATCTCTTCTTTAAGCCGAGACTTTGCATGGATAATATTTCTTCACATCGTCTTGCTTTATCCAAATTATTTTTCGGTACAAATGGAGAAGCATCGAAACTTCTGTTTAACTTCGTTTCTTCTATTTTTAAAGAAAATTCAACGGTTACATAATCTGATTCTTCCAGACATTCAAAGGTAGTCATTCTTCTTCTTTCACTTCTAAGTCGATTCAAATCAATATCGGCAACAATCATCTCATTTTTGAAACGGGCAGATTCAGCCAATGTAATTCCGTTTTCTGCAATGATGTTATGGCCACCAAAAACTAAATCTGTTGTTGACTCGCCCTCTCCTGCATTGGCATAAATATAAGCACACAACAAGCGAGCCGATTGACCATTAATTAAATTTCTTCTATAGGCATCTTTTCCTGTTGTTTCATCACTCGCAGAGGAATTAATAATGACAGTGGCTCCTGCAAGAGCATGCCTTATGCTTGGTGGATTAGGAACCCATACATCCTCACAGATTTCACCTGCAATTACGAGTCCTTCTATCTCCTTACATGTAAATAAAAGATTGGTTCCAAAAGGCACTTCTTTGCCGTTTAGAGTCATTAAAACAGGCTTTTCATTTCCTCTTGTAAAATGCCTTGCCTCATAGAATTCAGAGTAAGCTGGTATATACGTTTTTGGTATCAAACCAAGTACTTCTCCGTTACAAAGAGCGGCTGTTACATTATAGAGTTTCCCTCTCATTTCCATCGGAAGTCCCACAAAAATTAAAATATCTTTTCCTTTTGAAAACTCTGCTAAAAGAAGTAGCTGTTCCTTTGCTTTATTTAATAATCTTTCTTGTAAAAACAAATCACTGCAGGTATATCCAGTTAATACTAATTCAGGAAAAACAATTACTTTTATATGCTGTTGACAAGCTTCTACTATCATGGTCTCTATAGCCAATCGATTGTATTCGCAATCTGCTACCTGTATCTCAGGTGTGGCAGCTGCAACTTTTATAAATCCCTGCTTCATATGCCCTCCATTAATTGCGTTTATCGAACTGCCTTATTATAAATATCCTTTAATTCTTCAACATTAAAATTATATTGGGTATTGCAAAAGTGACAGTTCACTTCAATATCTTCTCCATCTTGAATCATCTCTTTAATATCTTTTTTGCCAATACTAATAATTGCTTTTGATACTCGTTCCTTGGAACAATTACAGTAAAACTGCGTTTTGGTTGTCTCCATAATCTGTATGTCCGAAAAGTCACCCAATATTCGCTCTAAAATCATCTCTGGTGTAAGTCCTTCATCTAACATCTGTGTTACCGACGTGATTTTAGAAAGACTATTTTCTAATTTTTGAATCACTTCTTCCTCTGCAAATGGCATCAACTGTATAATAAATCCACCTGCTTGTCTTACTGTATTATTATGCTCCATTAAAACACCAAGTCCTACGGAAGAAGGTACTTGCTCTGATGTTGCAAAATAATAAGTCAAATCTTCAGCGATTTCACTTGTTTGCAATACAGTCTGTCCGATGTATGGTTCTTTTAATCCCATATCCTTTATCACATTTAAAAATCCTACTCCAACAGCAGTTGCTACATCCAGCTTTCCTTTTTCATTTGCTGGAATCAACACTTCTGGATTCTTCACATATCCTTTTACATTTCCTTTTGAATCCGCTGTTACCGTAACTCCTCCAAGTGGTCCGCCTGCTTTGATTTGTAATGTTAAAATATCTTTTTCGCCCTTCATCATGATACCCATCATACTTCCAGCGGTTAAAAGGCGTCCAAGTGCTGCTGTCGCAACAGGGCTTGTATTATGTGCCTGTCTTGCCTTTTCTACGGTTTCTTTACTTGTTACTGCAAATGCTCTAATCTGGTTATTTGCAGCGGTTGCTCTTACTATATAATCACTCATTCTTATTTTCCTTTCTCTCTTGCAATTACATATATTCTTTCACTATCTTCTTTTGGTGGTTGTCTGGTAAATGCATCATATGCCACAATAAATTCCATACCAGCCTCCAAAAGCAGTGCTTTAATTGTATCTAATTCATATGCTTTTTGATAATGACTTTCCTGATATTTTCGAAACAAGTCCTCCTCTTCCTTAATAAAGAGTGTCAAATCATATTCATTTAGTCTTTCTTCTTTATCATAATAATTATCCCAAATAAAACTGCAATCTTCTCTATTTTCTGCAATTACTCGTTCACCTAATATTTGCTCATATTTATATTGTGTGTTCAAATCAAAGATAAATATTCCTTTGGGATCTAAATAGTTATTTACTAGCTTAAAAACGTCAACTAACTCTTCTTCACTTAATATATAGTTCAATGAATCACAAATACTAACTACTGCTTTCACAGTTCCATATAGTTCAAACTCTCTCATATCTTGTAACAGATACAAAATGTCTAAATTAGTTTCATATTTTTTTTCCATTGCAATTTCAAGCATATCCTCAGAATTATCAATTCCAATCATATCATATCCTGAATGTGCTAAAATCTGTGTCAGATTTCCAGTTCCACAACCAAGGTCCAACACAAGCCCGCTTTCCACTTCATATGTTTGGAGCAAGCCTTTTATATATTCTGCCCATTCCTGATAAGGTATATTATCCATAAAAGTATCATATACCCTTGCAAAACTTGTATAAGCTTCCATATAATCCTCTTTCTTTTCATTTCATTACTGTTTATCCCAGCTCGAATTCGCTTCTTCTCGCTGTGGCGTGCGCCATATACAGAAAAATAAAGGCAACCTTTTGCAAGTAAACTTGCACAGTTTGTAATGGTTTTACTTTATCGCCATTACTGTTTAGCCATGCCAGCTCGAATTCGCTTCGCTTCTTCTCGCTGTGGCGTGCGCCATATACAGAAAAACAAAGGCAAACTTTAGCAAGTAAACTTGCACAGTTTGCCTTTATTTTTCTGTGCATGGCTAAACTGTAATCATATTATAATCGTTTGTTTGATTTAAGTCAAAAAATCTTGTATACTTAATTTAGTGAAAGGAATTAATGTATGAAAAAACAAATGATAACGAAAACCATTCGACGAATTTATATTGCCAAATTAATACCTGCTTTTCTTTTTCTTATTTTTATTGGATATCTACTATATCAATATCCTTTTAAAGATATTTTATTTCCGACTCGTTTACATAGTGTAAATGCTTTATTAAGCGTGGATAAGTCCAATCAGGAATTTATTGAAGTTACTGTCCCTACTTTATATTACACGGGATATGATGATGTTAAAAATTCGAAAAGAATAGGTTCGTATTACTATACTTTTCTGGATGATACCTGTGTGTTTTTTTTGTTAAGTAACAAGGCTGATAGGCCGCAGGATACTGAACTTAGTAATATTACTTTAAAGGCTAAGCAATTGAAGGATACCTCGCGTGTGAATGAATTGAGGGAGTATTTAGCGACTGACTTATTATGGACAAAAGAAGCGCTTACAAAAATAAGCTATGACTATCTAATCAGTGAGCCTGATGCATTTTATATGCAGGGTTATTTTTTACTTGCTTTTATTGTTTTAACTGGATGTTATAGTATTGTTACAGTCATTTCAAGTATATTTTTTATGATTGCTCCATTTTATTCACCTTTTTGTAAATTTATGGCTCCTGGTAATAAGCGTATGGCTCTAAATATAGCTGAATTTGAGTATTCATCTAATCGATTCTTTCATTGCAACAAAACAACGATTACGCCAAATTATATAATAGAGCTTTATACATACAAAGTTGATGTCATTCCACTAGAACAAATTATTTGGATTTTTAAACATAGTACCATCAGTCGTTTTAACGGAATTTCCTATCATTTAGTAATATATACCACATATGGAAAACTAAAGATAAAGAACAAGCAAAAGTTTGAGGCGGATTCTGTTTTAGCTTATTTGAATGATTGTCCTCTACCAATTCTAATTGGTTATTCCAAGGAAAATGAAAAACAAGCAAAAGAAATGATAAAAAACCGTAAATTATACTGGGTAAATCGTTTAAAGGAAGGGTAGCTAACCACCCTTCCTTTTCCACACATTTATAAAGTAATGTTATACTTCTTTTTGCCCTAAATAATAAGTTACTCCTGCCCCCACAACGCACAAGATAATACCCACTATCAATCTTAAAAAGGTTACTTCGCCTAAATGTTTATATAAACCAGTGTTATAAAAGATAGCAATCGGTGATGCTAGAACTAGTCCAAAAATTGCACTATAGGTCATAACGCTATGCTTGCTAAATAAATACTCAATTAGTTTCGCTATAATTCCAATTCCAATTAAAATGCCAATTCCAAAAGGCGCAAGTACCAATATACCACTTATCAGTGAATTGATATCTAACACTTTAAGTGAATCTAAGAAATTTTTAATGGTATTGATAATTCCATAATAATATCCCAATATCATAAGCACCAATGAACCACTCACACCAGGTATTACCATGGTTGCTGCCGCAATTAAACCTACAAAAAATAAAATAATCATATTAAGAGGCGTTCCTTCTAATACATTTGATGTCTCAGACCCTACTCCTAGAAGTGGAAGACCGACAACAAGTGCAAACATAAGAAGAAATGCTATTAGGTTACCAATCCCTAACTTTTTATTCTTTTCAACCATTTTCTTTCTCATATCATTATAAAGCATTGGTAGCCCACCCAGTATAAGACCTACAAACGTCATACAGGTTACAAATGTATGCTGACTTAGTAAATATTCGATCAAGTATGTAAATCCAATTACACCAATCCCAATACCGATAACAATCGGTAATAATACTTTGCAACTTTTTTTCCAATCCTTAAAAAAACCTGTAATGGATGATATAAATTTATCATAGATTCCAAGGGATACTGCCATAGTTCCACCACTAACTCCTGGTATCACATTTGCTACCCCCATAAATATCCCTTTTATAATATCAATAAAAAACGCCATTTTATATTCCTCTCTTATTTACTATTTTCTTTAGCTCGTGTAATAATTGATCCATCTCTTCATCTGTTCCAATGGAAATACGAAGGTAATTATCAATACGAGCACTGTCAAAATATCGTACATAAATATTCTTTTCACGTAATTCTTCAAAGAGCTCTCTTGCTGGTATCATCTTGTGACTTGCAAACAAGAAATTAGCTAGGGAATCGGTAAATAAAAATCCAATTTCTTTCATTTGCTTTTTCACGCGTTCTCTTGTTTTTATAACTCTATCAACCGTGGACTCAAAATACGGCTTATCTTGTAATGATGCTACGCCTGCTATAATTGAAGGTGCATTCATAGTATAGGAATTATACGAATTCTTTACAGCGTTTAAATACTGTATTAATTCTTTATTTCCAATTGCATACCCTATTCTCATTCCTGCCATAGAACGAGATTTGGAATAAGTCTGAATTACAAGTAGGTTGTCATATTTTGAAACAAGGGAAAGCGCTGACTTTCCACCAAAATCAATATATGCCTCGTCAATCATAACAACAACGTCACGATTATGAGAAATAATATCTTCGATGTTTGCTAGCTCTTCATAAATAGCCGTAGGTGCATTGGGATTAGGAATAATAATTCCACCATTCTCCTTATAATAGTCTTCCTTTTTCAGCTTGAAATTCTCATCTAAAGCAGGCCTTTCATAAGGAATCTGATACAGATCTGCCCAAACGCTATAAAACGAATACGAAATATCTGGAAATAAAATAGGCTTAGAAGAATTAAAAAACGTCAAAAATGCCATTCCTATTACATCATCAGAGCCAACTCCTACAAAAACATTATCCTCTTCAACATGATAATAATCAGCCAATGCTTTTACTAAATCAGTTGCCTTTGGACTTGGATACAAGCGTAAATCGTTCGTATCCAAATCATGCAATGCTTGTTTTACTGCATTGGAAGGTGGGTAGGGATTCTCATTGGTATTTAGCTTAATTATATTTTTGCTTTCGGGTTGCTCTCCTGGTGTATAAGGTACTACATTTCTAACGTGATCCTTCCAAGCCATACTATTCACCTCTATCAAATATTCATAAGAACTACAAAAATTTATAAACAAAATCTATCTTACCAAATATATACATTAAAAGCAATGCTCTAATATAATTCGGTAATGATGTTACTATTTGATCTTTGTAACATATCCAGACTCAACCATAAATACAGGCTTATAAGATAACTTAGCCTTTCGAAGACCTTCTGCCCCCGTATCTTCTTCACGGTTTACATACATATAATCAGTAGCATGATGTGCTAGAAACTCTCGATTTATCATTGGATATGCACCCTCAACGCCGGCATATGCCTTTTCAATATGAATAACAAAGGTATCGTTAGTCAGTGGTTCGCCTACTGTGATTGCAACTACTTTGCCTTCTGCACGTATTAATCCACCAATCAACTCAAGTTCCTTTAACTTTTTCAATGCATTTAGACTAACACAAAATTCTACTCTTTTTAATTCATTTGTATCACAATCGTTTTCTTTTCTCCAACCATATGCCATTTCAATGCATTCTTCCAAATTCTCATCTGTGATATCTTCGTATTGCCAATCTGGATACAGCCTTTTGAATTTATTAATATGATTCTTTTTCCCATGATATTTTTTACCAGATAAATTAATAAGCTTTTCTGTTTCATACACATAATTTGCTTCATCTCTATTATATTCTACTTGAAATTCACCTGGATACAGTTCTTCTATAACATGAAACTGCTCCTGGGTTACTCCATACATTTTAAACTCTAGATTCATTTCTTTACAATACTCCATCATGAAATCTATTGCTTTTTTTACATCCCCTCCGCCAATTGGAAAGGAAAAGTATGGTTTTTCACCATTAGAGCGAAAAACAAGCATGTTTTCTACTATTGTAAATGTTACCTTATAATGTGGCTCCCACAAATATATATTTGCAAAACTAATGGAGCAACTCTTTGAATTTTGTTTTTTTATATAAGAGTCAATGAGTTCTTTATCCTCTAATTTGACTTGTCTAAATTCTAACTTCATAATTACCTCTATACTTTCGTATCTATTCTTTCTTCTAGAATCAATCTAGCTATAGTATATTTCCAGCTCGTAAAATGTAATTTGCATAAGGACTCATATCACCTGTTCGAACTGCAAATTTAACATTTCTCGTAAAACTCTTAAAACCAATAAACGGATTTACTTCTTCCTTTGCTTCTGGCATCAATGCCTTAATGGATGCATAATAATCTTTATTACCCTCTTTGAATTCTTCGGGGATAAAATAATATTCTACCACCATTTCTTTTAACATGGCTTTCAATACCGTTTTTACATCAGGAGTTCCTGCTGTGATTGCCAAATCAATGACTGGTATCGTACTAGGAATTGCAAGTCCAGCATTACAGACTAAAAAAAGATCTTGATGCCCTATCTGTGCGATTTGTTTCGCAAGCTCTCCATGAATAATGCCTGTTTTCTTCATATGTTCTCCTTAATCTTCTTTATTTTTAAATTGCATATTATAAAGTCCTTCGTAGATACCGCCCATTTCTAATAATTCTTCATGTGTCCCTTGCTCTTCAATTCCATTGTCTGTTAATACAATGATTTTTTCAGCATTACGTATCGTAGATAAACGATGGGCAATGACAAAAGTCGTTCTGTTTTTCGCTAATTTCTCAAGTGACTCTTGTACCACTCTTTCACTTTCATTATCAAGTGCTGAAGTAGCCTCATCAAAAATTAAAATCGGCGGATTTTTTAAGAATACTCTGGCAATGGATAGGCGTTGTTTTTGACCACCTGAGAGTTTAATTCCTCTTTGACCTATGTCTGTATCATACCCATTTGGAAATGACATAATAAAATCATGTGCATTCGCATTTTTAGCCGCTTGTATAATTTCATAATCCGTTGCCTCTGGTTTACCATAACGAATATTATCCATAATGGTTCCTGCAAATAAGTAAACATCCTGTTGAACGATACCTATATTATCTCTCAAATTCTTTATTTTAATCTTTCTAACATCAACGCCATCTATCAAGATTTTTCCTTGTGTTACATCATAAAATCTAGGTACCAGACTACAAAGTGTCGTCTTTCCTGCACCTGAAGATCCTACAAGCGCTATGTACTCGCCTTCTTTTACTGTAAGATTAATATTACTTAAGACATCCTCATTGCTTTCTTCATAACGAAAGGCAACCTGGTCAAATTGAATATTTCCTTTTACATTCTTTAATTCAATCGCGTTCTTTTCGTCTTTTATATCTGGTTGAATATCCATTATCTCAAGGAATCTTTCATACCCACTCCACCCATTTTGAAATTGCTCTGTAAAATTAATCAGTTTTCTAACAGGTTCTGTAAAATTATTGATATATAACAAGAACGTAATTAAGTCCGTAATGCGTAATGTATGATTGGTAATAAGCAACGCACCAATAGTAACAACTCCAATGGTTATCATAGTAGTAAGCGCACCAAGTCCAGCATGATATCCACCCATGTAAAAATAGCTTCTCTTTTTAGAACTTACAAATCTTGCATTTCCTTGATGAAACTTTTCTAATTCAATCTCTTCGTTTGCAAAAGACTTAACTACACGAATGCCAGCCAAATTATCCTCTATCTGACTGTTAATGTCTGCAATCTTTGCTCTATTTTCCTTAAACGCACGCTTCATCTTTCGATTAAAATAAAAAGCATATACAATCATGATTGGTAAGAATGCAAAGGCAATCAAAGTCAATTTTTCGTTTATACTAATCAGTATCAAAAAAGAACCAACGAATTTGATAATTGAAATAATGACGTCTTCAGGTCCATGATGCAATAATTCTGATATTTCGAATAAATCATTGGTCACACGAGACATTAACTGTCCTACTTTTTGGTTATCATAGAAGGCAAAAGACAGTTTTTGGTAATGGGAAAAGATTTCATTTCTCATATTAAACTCAATCTTAGCCCCCATTACATGCCCATAATACGCAATAAAAAAATTACAAAAGGCTTCTACCAATACAAGGCCAATCATAGCGATACCAAGTTTTATAATAATCTGGACGGATTCACTCGCCTCCATATATACGACCTTTGTTGTTACATAGCGCACAACAAGAGGAATAATCAAAGTAATTCCTGCTCCCAAAATCGCAAAAAACAAGTCAGCAAATAGCCACTTACGATACGGTTTATAGTAAGCAAATAGTTTTTTCCATTTCTGTTCCATCTCTGTCTCCTCTCAAGCTATTATAAATTGTTTCAAATTTAATCACACAAATGTTTTTAACCCGCTTCAATATCATAACATAGTTTTTAAAGCAAGAAAAGGGATTTAATCACACTTGGGTCGGCTAAGGTGATACCAAAGCCATTCTTTCATTATAATGGAACTGATAGGAAATAGCAAATGTTTGTTCGTATCAACCAATTAAGCGTGCGAAATAACAGGAAACATTTTATCTTCTTTATCAAAACTAGCTAATCCTTGGCCCATTACAAAAAGCGTTGTGTCCTCTTCTTTTATCTCTCTTTTTTGGCAGTCTTTAACATCTATTGGAGTGTATCCAAAGATTACATTGCTGATACAATCTCCAAACGCTTCAATTACCCAATCTTCACTTACATAACAATCGGCTATAATGGAATATAGTATAAGTGTAGTCTCATTTATGTCTGCAAAAACATATGTATTTTTTTCTTCTATATAATATACCTTATTTTTGAAAATAGAAGTGGCATAAAACATTAAAAGTCCCGGATTATTCATCTCAAATGAACCAACATAGCATTGCGCTTTCATTACTTTTTCAAGACTTTCCCAATCCTCTTTTTGCTTCATTGGCTTTAACACGGCTGATTGTGTACCAGTGTTTTTCACTTCCTTCGTATATTGATATTCTTTACTTTTTTCAAAACCAAACTTGGGATAAAAATCAAGAACACTGTCATTTGCAAAAAGATAAATCCCATCTGTTTTAGTCCTGTAATCCTCTAAAACAGCCTCCATCAAATATCTGCTAAGACCTTGCCCTCGATACTTTTTGTCAGTAATCACAGTTCCTAACTGAATCAGATGTCTTGTGTTTTCTTTCTCTATAAACTCCATAGGATTGACTGAAATATTTGCAATCACTTTTCCTTCTGTTACAATGGAATAGGGAATGTATTGATCAAGCCAATACCCCCTCTGATACCATGCTTCTATATCTATTCCAAAGGTTTTTTTCGCCAAATCACTTAGACTTTTCCTTAGCGCTTCGTCATCTTTATAATTTTTTATTAATTGATATTCTGCTTTCATTTTTCCACAGTTCCTTTCCTAATTAATCAAACCATTTTGTTTCTAATGTGTTGATTATCCGTAATTCTTGTGTTCTTTCATTCATTATATAACAGTAATACCTACTCTGCATTACTTTTCCATTTTTATCACAAATATAAAAATTCTGTAAAATATGTCAAATTTCCTAAAAATATTATTCAAAATAATGACTTTTATCCTATAATATGGTATCTTTAGTATTATAAAGTCAAAAGAAAGCAGGTGTATCCATGAGTAAAATTAAAATTGTAATAGTAGATGACTCACCGTTTTCCATTGCCTATCTAAGAAGTATATTAGAAGAAAACGCAATCGAAGTAGTTGGAGAGGCTAGCACTTTAGAAGAAGTGAAAGAAGTTGTTAAGAGTACAAAACCTAACTTAGTTACGATGGATATGACACTTCCAGGAACGGATGGTCTTGAATGTACTCGTGCAATACATGAAATTGATGATACAATTAAAGTAATTGTTGTCAGTTCTATGATGGATGACGAAATTGTACAAGAAGCAAAGAAAAATAATGTATCTGCTTATGTCCAAAAACCTGTTGATGCAGAAGAACTAATGACTGCAATCAACCGTGTTATGGCATCAGATGAACTTTTCGAATTATTAGAGAATGAATATACAGCTGTTTTTAAAGAAGGTTTGATGGACGGTCTTAACCGCATGACTAAAACTTCTTTAACTTATAAAGAGGAGTATAACGCTGAAAATGAATACGAATCCGAAGGTATGACTGTAATCATTGGAATCATCGGTAAGTTTTCTGGTCGAATGCTACTTGATTTTTCTAAGGAGACAGGAAATCAAGTTGCCAGTGCTCTATTACGAAGAGAACCTAAAAATTTGGATGAAACATTGGCGGCACTTGCTGAGTTTGCTAATATCGTATCAGGAAATGCCTGCTCTATACTAAACAGAAAAAATAAAGCTTTAGGCCTTCGTGTGGCTCCACCTTCTATCATGCATGGCGATAGCTTATACATATCCGCTCCTAGCTTTAAAACAACAACCGCTATTGCAGAAACAAACTTTGGAAAAATGTTACTTAATGTTGGTTTTAGAAGGAGTGAAGAAAAATGGATATAAGATACGTTAACCCCTTTATCGAATCATTTGCTTCGGTAATGCCACAACTTGGTTTTGGTAGTGTTACAAAAGGAAACCTAAGCGCTAAAGAACGAGAGCTCGTTAGCTCAGGTGTTATTGTAGTGGTTGGAATCGTTGGTTCTATTAAAGGAAATGTAGTGTACGTTATAAATATGGAAAGTGCTAAAAAAATAGCATCTCAGATGATGATGGGAATGCCTGTAAATGAGTTAGATGATATGGCAAAGAGTGCCTTATCGGAATTAACAAATATGTTAACAGCTAATGCTGCCACCTTCTTTTCGCAGCTAGACATTCCGATTGATATATCAACCCCGACATTGCTACATGGCGAAAATGTTTCAGTTGAGATGAGTTCAAACAAAGTACTTTGCATTCAACTTTTAGCAGATGGAATTCCAGTAGATATTAATATTTCGTTTGAAAAATAAGGTAACGCACAGCATAACAAATTTGTCATGCTGTGTTTTTTTATTAATTAATCTGATGACTGCAATAAACACTCGTAGCTAAAAAAAGAAACAATGGTATTTCAACTACTGATGCAATCATGATTACAACCCAGAAGTACTGATTATGATGAGCCTACTGCTGGCCTTAATCCGGGAGAGAGAGTTTCGTTTTCGCTGTATCTTGTCATCATCCACCACAAGAATTTTTTCACTCATAGCTCTAGTTCCTTTTCATCATCTTTCATGCTTTTAAATTATGCCATATAGAATGATTTTATTTGTGAGCTTTATGATGAGAATTCCTTAAGATTTCCCTAAGATTTATTTTTAATCATCTTCCGTTGCGTTCTTCATCTTCAAGGGCAACTTCTATTCAACTACATCCTACTAATAAATACAAAAACACAGAGAAAAGATACTTGTCATCTCTTCCCTGCGCTAAAATTAATCTAACATTTGAATTCTTTTTAAATGTCTTTCTTCTCCCGAAAAGTCAGTTCCTAAAAATGTTTCAACAATTTTAATTGCTAACCCAGGTCCAGTTACACGTCCTCCAAGAGCCAATACATTTGCATTATTATGCAATCTAGTCGCCTCTGCTGAAAAGCAATCGGTACAAAGTGCAGCTCTAATATCAGGTATTTTATTCGCGGCTATCGAAATACCAATACCAGTACCACAAATTAAGATTCCCTTTTCACACTTTCCTTGTGTTATAGCTTGTCCTACTTCTTTGGCATAATAAGGATAATCAACCGAGGCTTTACTATAGCATCCATAATCCTCATAGCCTATCTCTTTTGCATTTAAATACGATATGATTTCTTGTTTTAATTCGTAACCACCATGATCACATGCAATTGCTATCATTTTTATCTCCTCCTATTTGGTGAGAATTTAATTAAAACTGATCACCAAACACTGCCTTATAATCTGCTTGAAACTTAGCAATTCCTTGATCAGTTAAAGGATGTTTTGTCATTTGTTCTATTACAGGATAAGGAACGGTTGCAATATCAGCACCTGCTAGTGCACAGTCAATTACATGGATTGGATTTCTAACACTTGCTGCAATAATCTCTGTCTCAATAAAATGTAGTTTGAATATATCTGAAATACTCTTAATGAGTTCAATACCTGGCATTGAGATATCATCTAGCCTTCCAAGAAACGGAGAAACATAAGCAGCTCCTGCTCTTGCTGCTAAAAGTGCTTGCGTTGCAGAAAATATTAAGGTAACATTTGTTTTAATTCCTTCAGAGCTTAATACTTTAACAGCCTTTAAACCTTCTGTTGTCATAGGTATTTTAACAACCATATTATTATGAATGTTTGCAATCTCCCTACCTTCTTTAATCATTCCCTCTACATCCAGAGTTGTTGCTTTTACTTCTCCGCTAATTGCTCCATCTACGATTGCTGTAATCTCTTTGATTACTTCGTTGAAATCTCTTCCTTCTTTTGCAATCAAGGATGGATTGGTTGTAACACCACAAATGACACCCATATCATTTGCTTTTTTAATATCCTCAATTTTTGCTGTATCTACAAAAAATTTCATTCTTTTTCCTCCAAAGCATTAAAAGGGTTACGCCAATGCTTGCACTTTCATTATCTGCTCTTTTGTCAAGGTTAAAATGTCACTATTATCCATAGAAGTATTTGAATCCTCAATTAACACCATTTTCGTATCTTTTTTTGTTATTGTATTATGCCATAAGGTAGCTGGAATGTTATAAACCTTATTTTTCTCCATTTTCACAGCTTCAAACTGATGCTCACCATTTATTTCATTTGCAAATATTAATGTACAGCTTCCTTCTAATAAAACAAAAAGTTCATCCGTTTGATTGTGTCGTTCCAAGCAGTCAATTCCAGTCACATCATTTGCTGGTTTCCAGTTTTTAATTCCCACCGTCCACTTTTCATTTTCAAAAACACGGTTCATTCCTTCGCCATCAAAAATATATTTCTCAATCTTCATTTTTTCTTCTCCTCTGCTGCATACCCACGCTTCTTTTCTATTTGCACACCTTTTATTTCACTAATTGCCCTAACATTTGTTTTGCTTTTGCTTCAATATTTTCTGCTGTCAACCCATACTCTTTAAATAATTCATGTGGCTTTCCGGATTTACCAAATTTATCTTTGATTCCAATTCGCTCAAATTTTGCCCCTGCATTTCCTGCAAGTACTTCAGCAACAGCAGAACCAAGTCCTCCAATGATAGAATGCTCCTCTACCGTTATAATTCCTTTACACTTCGCATTCATACTCAATATAGTCTCTGTATCAATTGGTTTTATCGTATGCATATTTACTACTGCACAGCTAAACCCTTGTTCTTCTAAGCTCTTTGCTGCCTTCAAAGCTTCCGGAATCATAAGTCCTGCTGTAATGATACAAATATCATTACCTTCTTTCATTATGTTTGCTTTTCCTGGAATAAAAGGAGTATCCTTTGTTGTAATATCTTCGCATACTGGTCTTGCTACACGAATATAAACAGGTCCTTTGATCTGGGCAGCTGCCATAACTGCTTTTTCTGTTTCTGCTGGATCACATGGTACAAAAATAGTCATATTAGGAAGTTCTCTCATAAGGGCAATATCCTCAATTGACTGGTGACTTCCGCCATCTTCACCTACTGATAATCCGGAATGAGAGAATCCAAATTTTACATTTGCATTGGTATAACAAATGGAATTACGAATCTGTTCGAATGCTCTTCCTGCACCAAATAAAGCAAAAGTACTAACAAATGGAATATAACCAGTATTTGCAAAACCAGCTGCTGTGCACACCATATTTGCCTCTGCGATTCCAAGATTATAAAAACGTTCTGGATATTTTTCAGCAAACATACATGACATGGTAGCATGTGCCAAGTCGGCATCCAATGCAACCACTTTACTATTTTCTTCGCCTAATTTAACCAAGGCTTCTCCATAAGCAACTCTTAATGATTTTCCCATCGTCTAATCCTCCAACTCTTTCATTGCAAGCTTGAATTCTTCTTCTGTCATAGGTCTTCCATGCCATCCAGATTGATTTTCCATAAATGAAATCCCCTTACCTTTTACGGTATTACAGCAAATGAATTTAGGTTTGTTATATACTTTTGTATCTAATACCGTTTTTATTTTATCAATGTCATGACCATCTACTTCAAAGCATTCAAAACCAAATGCTTTAAACTTATTCGTTATATCGCCAAGACTCATGACATCTTCATTGCTTCCATCAATTTGTAATCCATTATAATCAAGCATGACAACCAGGTTGTCTAACTTATAGTGAGCCGCTGACATTGCCGCTTCCCACACAAGACCTTCCTGACATTCCCCATCACCAATTACGGTATAAATGTTATAATCCGCTTCTGCTTTCTTAGCAGCAAGTGCAAGTCCAATTGCAATAGAAATGCCTTGTCCTAAGGAACCCGTATTGATATCAACTCCTGGTGTCTTAGTGCAATCTGGATGTCCTTGTAAATGACTATCAATCTGTCTTAGTCTTTTTAAATCCTCTTTTGGAAAATATCCTAAATCTGCAAGTATCGCATATAAGGTAGGGCAAGCATGTCCTTTACTTAAAACGAATCGGTCTCTATCTTCCATTTTCGGATTCTTAGGATCAATTTTCATAGTTCCATAATATAAAGCCATTAGCATTTCTACACAAGACAAAGATCCCCCTGGATGTCCTGACTGACATTCATATAACATTTTTAAAATTTCTGCTCTAAGTTCTTTTGCTTTTGCTTCGTAATTCATTACCTTCTCCTCCTAAGTTAACCTTTCACTGCTCCGGCTGTTAGTCCTTCTACCAAGCGCTTTTGCGCGAAGAAGAACATAATGCATACCGGAATGATTGTAACAATTCCACCTGCTGTAAGTAAATCCCACTGTACTCCTAATTGTCCTATTAAACTTTTTAATGCAACGGGTATTGTTCTCGTACTTGTATTGGTAAACATCACCGCAAACGTATACTCATTCCAAGATGTCATAAAGATATACACTCCTGTTGCTACCAGACACGGACTAAGAATCGGCAATATAATGCGAAAAAATGCCGAGCCTCGATTACATCCATCCACTAATGCTGCCTCTTCAAGCGTAATCGGAAGATCATTTAAAAACCCATTTAAAAGCCATACTGAAAATGGAATTGTAAAAGTTGTGTATGCCAAGACAAGTGCCCATGGTGAATATAAAAGCCCCATCTTTCTCATGATGGAATAAAGCGGAATTAATAACAATACCGTAGGGAACATATTGTTACTAAGGAACATACACATAAGTACCTTTCGTCCTGCAAAACGGTATCTAGAAAATGCATATGCCGCCGCTGTGGACGTTGCAAGTGAAACAATCGTTGTAATAAAGGCAACAATCAGACTGTTTTTCATCGCATCTACAAAGTTAACTGTTGTTGTAAATAATTTTCTATAAGATTCCAAACTTAAGGATTTTGGCCAGTAAGTAACCACCATTCCATATAATTCTGATTCTGATTTTATTGACGTAACAAAGGTCCAATAAAACGGAAATAAGATAAATACTAATAATAACAACAGTGGAATATACAAGGATGCCACCTTTTTAAATTCAAATTTCTGCTTCATTTCTAGACCTCCTTCTTAAAAGTAGAGACCAGGTATGGTATGGCTACGATTGAAAGTAATAAGGCCATAATAATTGCCATACTGGAAGCATATCCAAGATCGAGTGCATTACCTTTGTTAAAAATATAAACACTAAGCGTCTGTGTTGAATATGCTGGTCCTCCTTCTGTCATATTAAAAATAACATCTACAGAATTGGCTACCCAGATAATTCGAAGTAACGCTGTTATATAGATTGTATTTTTAATCGAAGGGATGGTGATAGAAAAAAGCTTTTGACTTGCGCAAGCTCCATCAATATCTGCTGCTTCATAAAGTTCTGCCGGGATTCCTTGTAAACCAGCAAGTATCATCAAGGCAAAAAATGGTATTCCTTGCCATATAATTGCGACAATAACGCTTGGAAAAGCAGTATTTATCTGAGCCAAGAACGGAATTTTCGTATCAATCAAATGTAAGCGCAGTAAAATGTCATTTAATACACCATTATTTCCGTCATAAATCCATCTCCACATCAAACCAATTAAAACCCCAGGTGTCACCCATGGAATTAGGCTGACCGCCCTGATTGCCCCTCTGGCAAAAAACTTCTTATTCAGTAACAGTGCCATAATAAAACCAAATAAAAATTGAAAACCAACTCCAAATACGACCCACAATATTGTCCTTGCTAACGCTTTCCAAAACAAACTATCTTGAAAAACATTTATGTAATTTTGTAACCCAATAAATTGTATATCATTTGGTCTCCTCAAATCATAACTTTGGAAACTCATTAATATTGCATTTACTACTGGAACAAATACGACACACAAAATGATTAATAGAGCTGGAGCAACTAATAGATATGGCCAAATCGTCTTCTTCTTTACCATTTCCAAATCTCCTTTTGTTTGGACTGCCCCCATAAAGCAGTCCAAAAGTTTTTCTATTTTTTATTTATAAAGTTCGTTCTGTAATTTCTCCATGCATTCTTCGGCCGTCAGATTTCCTGCAAGTGCCATTCCTACTGTATTAGGCCAAATACTTGAAACCCATTCTGTAGTCGTATCTAATATTGGTAATATACCTGCATAAGATTGTCCTGCAATAGACGCTTTCATAAAAGGATCATTTTGAAAATAGTCTCCTGCCTGAACCGTCTTACTTACTGGAACATTTCCAGTTCCTTCGCACCACATCTTTTGACCTTCTCCTGTCGCAAGATAGGTTAACCACTCAAATGCTGCTTCTTTATTCTCACAACTTTCAAAGATAACTGTTTCTGTATCTCCCATAGAAGTCCATTGTCCTTTGCCAGCAGGAAATGGGAATGCAGAAACATCATCTCCAAGTGCCTCTACCATATTAGCCGATGATCCTGTATGATGAATGGTCATTGCAGTTAATCCAGATTGAAAATTCGCAATGATTTCATTATAGCCATCGCTGGTAGCTGTTGGTGGTACATATCCATTTTTATATAGATCAATAAAGTCTTGCATTCCTTTTACTGAATCAGCACTGGTTAAGTCCTCAAAGTTTCCACCTTCTCCGTGTATGAAACTTCCCCAAGGCTCTTGACCACCTTTGCCTCCACGCATACCAAATCCATATACATCTGTTTTACCATCTCCATCTGTATCCATCGTACACTTTTTCACTGCCTCTAAGAATTCTTCATATGTAGTCGGTACTTCTACGCCAGCAGCTTCAAAAATAGAAGGGCGGTAATATACATAAAGTACCTGTACATTCCAAGGCATTACATAAACATCATCGGTTCCACTTGCTTCCTTCATTACATTGTACATATTCTCATCAATATCTGAATAGCCGTCCCATTCTTTTAAATATGGTGACAGATTAGCCAGCAAATTGTTGTTCATAAATAATGGTGTTGAAGTCAGCTTCCAGGTTGCACAATCTGGTCCACCACCACCCATAGCGGCATTGAATAAATTCTCTGAATATGCACCGCCATCCCAAGGTGTCTCTTCACCAACTACGGTAATACCTTTTCCATTCTCCTCATTAAATTTCTTAATTATGCTTTGCATTAGAATAGAATAATCTGTATTATCTGCCCAATATCTGAAGTTAATCGTTGTATTTCCAGAATCTTTTGTATCTTCATTCGACTGATTGGTTGTTGTTTCCTGAGTATTACTACTTGTCTTCGAATCCCCAGTGGAGCAAGCTGTCAAACTGATTAGCATGACTACTGCCATTAGTAATGCCATTATCCTTTTTCTCATCGTTTTTCCCCATTTCTTTAATGTCTTTTAAAGTTTCCCATACATGGCGTTCTGCAAAATATTTTGCTTCCATATAGTTTTTTCTAATGATTGCTTCATAGATTCCGATATGACATTCTTTGGCTCTTTCATAGCTTCCAATTACACAAGCTGTTTCATTGTGTCCTACACGAATTGATTCATTAATAATTGGAACAATACGAATTAAAACATCATTTTGTGTACATTCTGCTATGGCTGTATGAAATTGTACGTCTAGTTCTGCGGCCAAATCATCATTTACCTTTGTCTCCTTCATCTTATGAATAATCTCACCCAAATACCTAATGTTCTCCTCGGTCGCACGTTGCACCGCTAATTCTGCAATCTGTGGTTCGAATAGCAATCGCGCTTCCAGTAAATTCTTAACTAATCGATGTTGGTTTGTAAAATTCAAACCAAGAGGGTCTTCTCCTACCCCTGTTTCATCGCTAACAAATGTTCCATTTCCTCTTTTAATAACAATTACATTTTCAGCTCTTAAATATTTCATTGCCTCACGAAGTGTTGACCTGCTGACCCCAAACATCTCCATTAATTCCGGCTCAGATGGAAGTCTATCTCCGGGTTTCATTTTTTGAACAATTATCATTTGCTTGATGTTTTGTGCCGTCTTACCAGGCAATAAATCTGTTTTGTTAACTTCTATTTCCTTCCTTTGAGGCATCATACATCCCCCTTCCATTTTCAACATTGTACGTTTTGCACAATAAACTCATTCTAAAATCAAATTCTTTAGCGCTAAAGATATTATACGTTTATATTAGTCTATGGTATGATGTTTGTCAAGTCGTATTTTGTCGTTTTTCGTCTTTTTTTCTATTTTTCATGTATTATCACCTTGTTTTTTAGATATATATTACATCTCTGACAACATATACATCATACCTTTATACATGTAGAGTGTTTAAGACGTATGATGTTTTTTCTTTTATCTAATTTAAAAATTCGATTGACAAAAAAGAAAATTCAAGCTATTTTAAATTATAAGCGCTAAGCAAGAAAACACTTATATTACTTTCTTGTCATGAATTATGATATGATTACACTTATTATGTAACAAAATGGTTACTTCATACTAAAATCAAATTCTTATATCAAAATTAGATTAAGGAGATAAGAATATGTTTGCATTAGCACCTTCTATTTTAGCTGCAGATTTTAAAAATTTAGGAAATGGATTAGAAAAAATTCAGAAATCTGGAGCTTCTTATGTGCATTTAGATGTTATGGACGGAAGGTTTGTTCCTAGTATTTCTTTTGGTATGCCTGTCATAGAGTCTATAAGAAGTATCAGCAATTGTGTGTTTGATGTTCACTTAATGGTAGAAGAACCCGAGCGTTATATCGATGACTTTATTGCTTGTGGTGGCGATTCTATTACTATTCACGCCGAGGCTACCACTCATGTTTCTAGAGCTATTTCGCAGATTAAAGCTTCAGGAGTCAAAGCAGGAATTGCATTGAATCCATCAACTCCCTTAAATGTATTGGACTACATACTTGATCAAGTAGATATGGTATTAATCATGACTGTTAATCCAGGTTTTGGAGGACAAAAATATATTGATAGTTCCACGAGAAAAATTACTGAGCTTAGAAATTTAATGAATGATTGCGGACTTTCAACGGATATACAAGTGGATGGTGGGATTACGTTAGATAACGTCAGTACAGTAATCGAGGCTGGAGCTAACATTATTGTTGCAGGTTCTGCTGTTTTTCAAGGAGACATTGAAAAAAATACTAAGGATTTTTTAAGGATTATGAAAAACTCTATTTTAATTTAGCAATACAAAGAAGGGAGACATAATGCCAAATAAAATTGAGTGGGCAACATGTCTTCCCTCTTTGTACCTAGATTTAATTATCATTTTTCCACTGTTTTAATAACAATGCAATTTCTAGTGTAGTTACAATCGACATTACATTACATAAAAGTATGGTGTTTCTTAGTATTGTATCTTTTTGAAGAGGGATTAAATAGGAGAAATCCGTCCATTTCACTCTCCACTCCTTTGCAATTCGACTCCAAAAACTAAAATCAGACCATCTGGTTGGAATCCATCTATCAGGAAAATAAAGCCTTGTAGTTTTGAAAAAAACATAGCTTATGAGAACTGTGACCAAGGTATAAACAAAGCACTGCAATAAAATATTTCGTTTTGTATATGCTTTTTTTAGAAAAAAAACAACCAAATAAATCCATATATAAACAGCTGGAAAAATAGCTGTATTGTAAAGTAGCCTTACATAAAAACTACCTTCCAATACAGTGATATAATCTGATGTCAATTGATAATCATTTAGAAAATTAATTGCAGCTACTCCCGTACCATCCTCCAATTTCATTTCCAGATTTGTAAAGCTTGTTTTTTCATCATTATTGATTATGATTACTAATTGCTCTTTACTTTTTACTATTCCTCGAATTACATACTGTTTTGATTCATAAGTAATGGTGTTTCCAACTACATTTTTATCTCGAAACAAATCATATGCCGTTTTCTCATCAATTACGCATCCCAAAGTATCTTTCTCGTAGCAAAAACTGCCAGACTTAATCTGAAACGGACATACCTTTGCCATCTCCCCAAATACCGTTATGATTCTTGTTTTTGTTGTAGTATTTAATTTATTGTTATGAATTGTGATTCTTGGCCCTCTATTCCAAGCGGTGATTCGCCAAGACTTATCTGCATTTTTACTTTGTTCTTGCTTTAACGCAGCTTCTAACTCCCCTTGTTTTACCCCAACGCCTTCTAATCGCAGACTTATTCCATCATAGTTTTTTACTGCATATCGTTGTAGATAGATACAACCACCCCAGGTTAACACAACTAAAGCAATTAAAAAAAATAAAGAAATGTTCTTTTTATTCATCTTCCACTACCCGAATTCTATCTCCTTGTGCGATTTCCTTGTTACTTCCAATGATTATTTGATCTTCATAGGTAATTGCCCCTTCTACTGCTGCCGTTGAAGTATCTTTGTCAATCACAGTTACATCAAGTCGAGACGCCGAAAGCTCATTTCCTAGAATTCCTTCCTTTTGACTTACACTCAATACATATGTCTGCCCCATTCCATCCTCTCTTAGAGCACGTATGGGAATACATTTATCATATTGAGCAGAATCTTTGCTCCATTCAAAGGAAACTTCTCCTCCGATTGTATAATCTCCTTCTGGCAAATTCATCTCACATATAAATGCTCCATTCGTTTCTTTCATTTCTATAGAGGAAATCTCTGCTTTTATACTCTCTTTATCATCTCCAATACGAACTTGAACTGCATCACCAATTGCCAACTTTTCTTTTTGATTTTTATCTAAACTAGCCTCTAAAACCACTCCGTTAACCGCACAAGATATCTTCTCAGTCCCTGTCGTAACAGCGCCCGCTTCTATATCCATTAAAACAAGTGTTCCCTCTTCTAGTGCATATACTTTTCCTTCCCCGTCCAGCAATGACTTTAATTCTTCCACTTCTTTGCTAGCCAAATCAATATCTAATTGAATACTTTTCAAAGTCAAACTTGTAGATTCTTTTTCTTTTTCCTTATTCTCTATTGCAGATTCCACTGCTAGTTGTGCTTCTTCCATAGATTTTTGTGCCTGTGTCAACGCACTGTTTGCATTGCTTAATCCTAATGTGTAATCATAGGTTCCATTTTGCACTGCTTCCCAGCTTTCCTTTGCTTCTTTTTGCAAATTTTTTGCCGACTCTATTGATTCATTCCACTTTTCCTTTCTAGAATCCAAATCTTCTTGAGCCGCCTCAACTGCTTGTTTTGCAGCCTCTATTTGCTGATCAATTGATGCAGCATCTACAGTATCTTTAGTATTTTTGTTTTCTAAATTTTCCTCAACTTTGACACTATTTTTTTTATTTTCAAGATCTTTTAATTCTTTTTGCGCCTTTTTCAATACTTCCTTAGCACTGCTAATATCGTTATCTCTTTCGCTTTTTAACTTCTCATACGCATCCTTTGCTTTCTGATAGGCTTCTTCCATTTCATCATCTATGCTTTGTTTTGCTGCTTCTAAATTTTCTTCTGCCTCCTCAATGCCTTGCTGCGCATATTTCTTGGCAAGCTCCGCGCTTTTTAGTGCGCTTTGACTATCATTTAAGGAAAGTTTATCCTGTTCAATTTTATTTTTATCAATTGCTGCTTTTTTAGTTTCATATAAACTTTGTAACTCCTTCATATCATAAGAAAAAAGCAGATCACCTTCTTTTATTTTTGTACCAACTAAAACAAAGACCTCATCAACTCTAAGACCTTGCAAGATTTTAATCTTTGTCGTCTCTTTTTCCTTTATCGTTCCAGTACCATTTAACTTAAAATTTAGTTTATAACTTTGAGGCTTTTTTACACTGACTTTGGCAACTAAAATCGAATCCGCTGCTCGTGACAAAAAAGAAAATCCAAACATTGCAATAAAAAATAACAAAAGAATATGTTTCATCGTTTTTCGATAAGAATCTCCTTCTTCTTTCGATGTTTTGTTCCATTGCTTTTTGATACATTCTTTCCATTTCATAATATATTTTCCTAACTTCATAAAATCCTCCGATTATTGCTTCAGCCCTGATGCAACGATTCCTTCCTCTAAGTATTGTTGGCCAAAAAGAAAGATCAAGCAAGCTGGAATCAACATAATGACTGAGGCTACAAAAGAGACTGAAAGATTAGATACAGACATCTCTGGTAAATATAAAGACAATGGCCATAACGACTTGCTTTTTAAAAATGTAAGTGGCTGCTCTAGGGCATTCCAATATTCAATAAATCCCAACGTTACTACCGAGATAATTCCTGCTGATGCATTTGGTAGTCCAATCTTTCTAAAAATCAATCCTTCTGAAGCTCCATCTATTTGCGCAGCCTCAATCAATTCCATAGGAATAGCTCGAAAAAATTTCACTAATATAAAAACAGGAAACGTTGCAAATAGATTTGGTATAATAATTGCGACATGACGATCGAGCAAATTCAAACGTTCCAATACAAGATAGCTTGATACCATCGTCACTTGAAACGGCATTATCATTAATACAATATAAAGATAGAACAATAGCTTTTTGCCGCGAAACTCAAACCTGGAAAAGCTCCATGCCGCTGGTAATGCAATTAGTAATTGCCCAAATATACTTGGAAACACCTGCTTACAAGAATTCCAAAACATCACAAAAAATTCTGGGGAATCAAGCAAAAGATTCACATAAGGCCATAGCGTTGGGTATTGTGGTATTACATGCCATACTGCTAGCTTTGTCTCATCTAAAAAAATACCTCCAAAGCACTCTATAATCTCTCCTTTTCCTAAAAATGATCCTAGAACAATCATTAGGATTGGTATCCATACTATCAATCCTAAAATTCCTAATAAAAAAAAGGAAATAAATCGTTTAATACCCACCCTCTTGATCTCCTTTACTTGTTATCTTGTGAATCATTCCTACAAACCCCATAATTATAATCACAAACAATACTGCTGCTGCACACATTTTAGAAATTTCCAGATTCACAAACCAATTGTTAAACAAATGCTGTATCATGTAGATACTTTTATCTGGATAATTGCCAGCAATCAAATATGCTTCTCGAAAAACCTTAAAGGAATTTACCAACGATAATACACTTATCATAAAAACGCTAGGCAATAAAAGTGGGAAGGTAATATATCGAAACTTTTGATATCGTTTGGCTCCATCTAAAGAGGCTGCTTCATAAAGCGTTCCTGAAATGCCCGACAACCCAGCCAGCCATAACACCATATTATACCCCATGTTTTTCCATATGTAGCTAAAAACCAAAACACCAAAGGCATATCCTGAGTTCATCCACAAAATCGATTTGTTTCCTGTCAATGTAAGGAATGCATTAATTAATCCGTTCTTATGAAAAATAATTTTCCATAATAAAACAACCGCTGCAACAGGAATGGCCATGGGAATAAGAAACGTAGTCTTAAAAAAACCTTGGTATTTTTTTTGTCCATATATCACTACCGATAGAGCAAGGGAGGTGACTAATAACAAGGGAATACAAACCAAGAGAAATCGTCCCGTATTTTTTCCCGCCAATAAAAAGGCTTCGTTTTGTATTACAGTGCTGTAATTTTTTATTCCTACAAAGTTCTTTCCCATCGTATCTTTCATAGAGCGATATATCGCATCTAAAAAAGGTAGTAATACAAATACTCCAACTCCAAGGAGACTGGGCATTAAAAATAAATATGCCCGTCTCTCCTCTTTTCTTTTTCTCTTTGAAATCTCTTTTTTATATTGCTTCACTACTCTCATCCCTTACCCGTTATTCTGCCAAATACGTACTAATTCCTGATAAGATATTGTGGACGGTTTCATCTTTTGAGGCGGTACCATCATAAAACTTGCTTGCTTCTTCTACAACTTTATTTATTAAAATATCATCGGTTTCAATTGGGGTATTTAGTGAAAGTAGCATTTGATAAAAATTAGCTCTTTGTTCTTTTTCTGGCCATTCTGCTTCCAAATCAATCGAACCGTCACTTGTTTCTAGGCTTCCTCCAACCATTATGTCATTACGTTCTTCTTCCATCCAAGTCTGTAGTGACTTTTGATTCACTGGAAAGCCATCGTAAAGGTTTACAGATTGTATTTTTTCAGAAAGCATCAACTCTATAAAGCCTTCCGCTAATTCTATATTATCGCTCGCACTATTGATTCCTACCATACCTAATGGCGTAAAGGTATTCATCCTTGTATCATAGCTATATTGCTTTTTATCAATTATTTCAAAAGGAATCATCATACCAACCGCATCTTGTAAATTACCCATTCCAAGTTTAATTTTATCAATGGATAGGTACGCAGAACTATTCATAATAATACTATTATTCATGCTTCTCCTATCATCTAACTCCTGCTGTTGAGCTAAATCAATCTCACCTTCACTTGCGTGTTCCATTGTTTGTTTCACTTGTAAAAGTAAATCACCCAATGCTTCCTCTTTTATGACTCCTTCATCTGAAACAATTTCAGGATAATAAAAACTTAGTAAATACTTTGTCATTGCACTTGCTGTTAATGCAGTGGTCACTCGTTCATCCGTTTGCTTTTCTGAATATTCTCTTAATGTCTTTAATGACTGGGCAGCTTTAACTGCTTCTTCATTACCAAATACAAAAGGTGCTTCAAATCTTGTTGGAATACAGTAAATTTTATCCTGCAAATATTTTTGTAGCATGGATTTACTGAGTGTTTCGTTTTCAAGCTGCGTTGTAATTAGTTTACTCATATCAACAAGTACACCTTTTTCAATATAGGAGTCTTTTGGCAATCCATCTAAAATTAGAAGATCAGCTCCTTTACCTGCCAGTAATTCTGTGTTTAACGCCTTAATATAATCATCTACCGTCGCACTGCCCTCATCTTGTATGGCTACGTTATACGTTACCTTCACATCCGTATTTTCTTTTTGATATTGAGTAATCGCCTGACGTACAGTATTATTTTCTTTTAACGAATAAATTGTCAATTGCTTTGTTGGAACACTTGGAATCGTACTGTCATATATAAATTGAAGAATCTTGTTGTTTCCACTTCCGTCACCACTATCGTGAACAAAACAATAAAAAATCACTTTATCATTTTCTATGCTACCTGTGAAAAAGTTATTTAAATATACGCTTGGAGTATTTAAAGAACTCAAGGAGCCGTCCACTATATTTTCCCACAATGTCCCCTCTGGTGAAAGCTTACTAATTCCATCCTCTCCACAAATATAAATTGTTCCATCACTTGTTGCAGCCAATATGCTATCTGCTGAATAGCCTTCTGTTTCTATTTCTCTTTCTATTTTTTGTTCTTCAGCATTATATACTATTACCTTATCTCCCGTTTCATTGATGGTAATCACTTTATTTTCAAATACTGTAAATGGTGCTATAAAATGATCGGATGAAGCATCGCCATAGGTATTTAATCTTGTTATTTCCGCTCCTGATGAATCCAAGATATATATGCTTCCTAACATATCTTCACTAATTACATAGTAGCCATTTTTTAATACACGGGCGCTTGCAATGCTGTTATACCTTATATAGCCTTCTCTTTCCTTTGCCTTTTCTTCTAAAATAGGCAACTCAATTTTTTGCGCGCTTTCTCTACTTGAATCCACTTTAACTATCATAGAGCCAGACCATCCTTCTCCATAAACCGTATAATACGCATAGAGTTCATTGTCTTCTCCATAAAAAATATTCTCTAACTGTACGAAATTCCCATCAGATCCCTCTTGTAATATCCATGTCTGCTTTGTTCGCTCAAAATTTCCATCTTCCTTTTGTGTATAACAATAATAGGAAGCTTCCTCCACTGAATAAGTATAGATTTCTAAACCTCCTGTTATTCCTTTCACGACTGCGGTCAGGTTTTCTCCTTCACACTCCTTTGGTAGTGTAAAATCAGATTCTACGTAACGTCCAAGTGCACCTGACTCATTCTTTCCACTCAAATTATTTTCTGCTTCACTAGAAACTGCTTTACTTTTACATCCTGATAGGGTTATAAGAATGCACACCATCATCAAAAAGATGGATATCATTTTTTTTCGCTTCACTTTACTTCCTCCTAGATTTTTCTTTATCATAATAAACAATTCTCTAAATAATCTCTAAAAAAGTGTCTTCGACACTCTCAACTCCCCTCCCCCTCAATCTTGAGGGGATTTAGGGGGTTTTCTTTTTGCTACAAATCCTTCATAATAATCTTATGAGCAACATACTTCAGGATATATTTAAAGATAACTATGAAAGAATGATTTATACTTTACACCCTCGCAAGTCGGTCATTGAAAATGTTAAT
>POVV01000044.1_pt1 | contig 121910 bp, 104 predicted proteins | sample 1560271 | NCBI WGS metagenome assembly POVV01 (sample SAMN08337232, study PRJNA429181) | Bioreactor metagenome, whole genome shotgun sequencing project. | biome: cows' rumen and soil; feature: anaerobic; isolation source: anaerobic chemostat enrichment culture, galacturonate as sole carbon... | reverse complement strand
ACAGACTTTGCAAACTTTCGGGGGTATTTCGCGGGTATTCCGCGAGAAGCTGCAACTTGCCCGCGGCGTTATTGTATTCTCACCTATGTGAGACGATATTCTCACGCGGGTGAGTAGATATTCTCACTAAGGTGAGACGATGTTCTCACTTAGGTGAGAATACTTTTTCGTGCCCTCTAAGTTACAAAACAAAAGCACGAAAAGCAAGCAATGCAAGCGGCTTTCGGACACAGTGCAACCACTTTTCGTTCAAACTGCTTTAGGGGTATTCTACACGTACTCTTACAGCATGCAAATAACCCAATAAGGAGGAAAGAAAAAAAGTAATCTTTGTGTGAACAATTAATATCCATTAGATGTTATTTCCATAGGAAACTATTTAAACCCAATAATAAAATGAAGATTATCATCATCGGTGGAGTTGCCGGAGGAGCCACTACCGCAGCCCGTATCAGAAGAACGGACGAGACAGCGGAGATCATTCTGCTCGAAAAAGGAAAGTATATATCGTATGCCAATTGCGGACTGCCTTATTATATAGGTGGAGTGATTGAGGAGCGCGAGAAGTTGTTTGTGCAGACGCCAAAGGCTTTCGGGCTGCGTTTTCGCGTAGATGTAAGGGTAGAGAACGAGGTTATCTTTATCGATAAGAGAAAAAAAACGGTTACGGTAAGACGCGTAGGCGAAGATACCTACGAGGAGAGCTACGACCGCTTGGTGATTTCGACCGGAGCCATTCCCGTGCGTCCACCCCTGCCGGGAATCGACTCGGAGGGCATCTTCACGCTACGTAATGTGGCCGACACCGACCGCATCAAAACATACGTGGGACAGCACTTGGTGCGCCGTGCCGTTGTGATCGGAGGCGGATTTATCGGTCTGGAGATGGCCGAGAACCTGCATCATCTGGGGGCACAGGTATCCATCGTCGAGATGGGCAATCAGGTGATGGCGCCCATCGACTTTTCCATGGCCTCGCTGGTACATCAACAACTGATGAGCAAAGGGGTTAACCTGTATTTAGAGCAGGCAGTAGCGTCGTTCGAGCGGGTAGGAAAAGAGCTAAAAGTGATTTTCCAGAATGGCGAATCCATTGTGGCCGACCTGGTGATTCTCTCGATCGGCGTGCGTCCCGAGACAACGTTGGCACGTGCCGCCGAGCTTACCATCGGTCCGGCAGGAGGCATTGCGGTCAATGATTACCTGCAAACATCCGACGAATCGATCTACGCCATCGGCGATGCCATCGAGTTTCGCCACCCGATTACCGGGCAGCCGTGGCTCAATTACCTGGCAGGCCCCGCCAACCGCCAAGGGCGCATCGTGGCAGATAATGTGCTGGGCGCACAGATTCCGTACGAGGGTTCTATCGGAACCTCCATCGCCAAGGTGTTCGACCTTACGGTGGCTTCGACCGGACTGCCCGCCAAGCGACTGAAACAGGCCGGTATCTCGTACGTATCATCGACTACACATAGCAACTCGCACGCGGGCTACTATCCGGGTGCCCTGCAAATGAGCCTCAAAATAACCTTCAACCCTACCGACGGAAAGCTATACGGTGCCCAGATTGTGGGCTACGACGGAGTAGACAAGCGCATTGACGAGATAGCATTGGTCATCAAGCAAGGCGGAACCATCTACGACCTCATGCGCCTCGAACATGCCTATGCCCCTCCCTACTCTTCGGCCAAAGACCCGGTGGCGATAGCCGGCTATGTAGCCGAGAACATCATCACGGGCAAGGTGAAGCTGGTGCACTGGCGCGAACTACGCGACCTGCGCACGGAAAATGCCTACCTGCTCGATGTACGAACGAAGGATGAATTCTCTGTCGGCTCCCTGTCCGAGGCGGTCAACATTCCGCTCGACGAGCTGCGCGACCGCATGCAGGAGATTCCCCGCGACCAACCCGTCTATGTATTCTGTGCCGTGGGACTGAGGGGATACCTAGCCTACCGGATACTGGTGCAACACGGATATACGCAGGTGCGCAACCTTTCGGGCGGATTCAAGACCTATCAGGCAGCCACCGCCCCTATCATTATTCACGACAAGGAGCAGTTTCCACTGCCCGCAAAGCCCAAGGCAACCTCCGTTAGTGAATCGGGCGAGCAGCCGGCAGCGTTGGCAAACATCGTTCGGGTAGATGCCTGCGGCCTGCAATGCCCCGGCCCTATTCTGAAGATGAAAAAAGCCATGGACACGCTCACACCCGGCGAACAGGTCGAAATCGTATCGACCGACCCCGGATTTGCACGCGACGCCGCAGCTTGGTGCAACTCGACAGGCAACCGCTTGGTGTCGCAAACATCGGCTGCCGGCAAAGCAACGATTACCATCGAAAAGGGTAGCCCCGAGGCCTGCCACCTGGTGAGTTCGTGCGAAGGCAAAGGAAAAACATTCATCATGTTCAGCGATGATCTGGATAAGGCACTGGCTACCTTCGTACTGGCCAACGGCGCAGCCGCCACGGGACAAAAGGTAACCATCTTCTTCACCTTCTGGGGATTGAATGTTATTAAACGTCTGCAAAAACCAGCGGTAGAGAAAGATATCTTCGGCAAGATGTTCGGCATGATGCTCCCCGCCCATTCGCTGAAACTGAAGCTCTCGAAAATGAGCATGGGCGGTATGGGCGGCAAGATGATGCGCTACATCATGGACCGCAAAGGCATTGATTCGCTTGAGTCGCTGCGCACGCAAGCGTTGGAGAACGGGGTCGAGTTCATCGCCTGCCAAATGTCGATGGACGTGATGGGCGTGGCCCGCGAAGAGATGCTCGACGAGGTTACCATCGGCGGAGTAGCCACCTATATGGAACGGGCAGACAACGCAAACGTAAACTTATTTATTTGACAAGGAAGATATGAAAACGATCTGTATCATGCGCGATGTGTACAAAGCATTGGCGCAATTCGAAACAGCCTTCTATCAGGAGTACAACCTATCGCTCAATGAAGCGATGGTGTTGTGCTGCCTCGAAGAGGCGGGATGTGAAATCACGTCGACTACCATAGCCGAACGAACAGAGATGGGCACATCACATACCTCGAAAACCCTTCGCTCGGTAGAGGAGAAAGGGTTGATTCAACGCTCGATGGGGCAAACGGACAAGCGACAAATGTACTTTTCGCTCACTCCCGCAGGCAAAGCTCGCCTACAGGAGTTGAGTCTGGAAAAGATAGAAATACCCAAACAGCTCAGAGGCATCATTCGGGAGGACTAACTCCCCCCGAATGATGCCTCTGAACCTTTCCCGAAGCTACCTTACTCCGCCAGCCACTGCTTGAGCAGTGTAAGGGCTTCGGTCTGCATCGGTTGCGGCAGGGTGCCGATACGGGCCAGGTGGCTGCCACCGGGTTGAACAAAGACGCGCATCTGTTGCTTTCCTTCCAGCCATGTGACGCCGGCAGCAGTCCACGGGTCGTTCTCGCCATAAATGAATATCATCTTAGGATCGTTCTTACGAAGAAACTTCGCTACCTTCTTACTCAGGTGCTTATCAAACTTCATCCGGCCAAGCTCTTCGGGCACCATCAGGCGGTGCAAATAGCCTTTGGCACTCGGTATGGAGAGGTATTGCTTGAAGGGAGCAGTGTCGTACCCATAATAGCCCAACTCACGGGCAGCCTGCACAAAGAAGGAGGTGTTGGCTCCCTCTTTCTCAAAGTAAGAGGGTTCGCTGATCGCTAGGAAATGGGCAAACAGCACATCGTCCGTAGCCGAAGAGTCGGGGATATCGGTTATGGGTGTACCCCACTGCCAAAGGGCGAACGAATACTCAAGCACGCAGAGGTCGTAAATCTCCTCCAAATTGGTACGATACGCATAGTTCTTGTCTCGGCAATACTGCTCGAAGCGCGGTAGCAGTGTGGCTTTCCGTTTGAGTATTTCGAGCTGAAATGCTTGTATCTTTTGTCTGTTTTCAGCAGTAGAGACGCGTTGCAGAAAAGGTTCGTGCCGTCCGTCTTCGATGTTATAGCAGAGCGGAGCCACATAGGGCACCGAAATATCTACATCGTCGGGGAAAAACGCACGGTAAAGCATCGTTGTCTGCCCCCCTTTGCTGATTCCGGTGCTGATCCACTTGCCCGGATAGATGGCTTTGAAAGCAGTTGCCACCGCATGCAGGTCGTAGGCCGAATTCTCGGCAGTGAGGTACTGCCAGTCCTTGGGCTGTGGTGTCGATTCGAGGAAGTAGCGGTGCTCAACAAAGACAATGTTCGCATTCAATAGTTTGGACAGTTCGTCGCGGTATTTCGGACGCAGGGCATAGGCGCCGCCGTAGCCTTCGGTCACCATCACTGTTGGACAATCAAAGCCCACATGGGCTACAATCACCCGCTGCCGGAAGCTCCCCTTCTCGGGGTGTCGATGATCGACCGGCTGAGAGAAATAGGTTACGTACTTCTGAGCGAACTCGGAGGTTTCGAGCGGTTTAACTTCTTCAATGGCCGGAATAGTCTTGATCTTTTGTAGTAAATCGGATTGCGCCCAGAGCGAGACGGTGGCAACCAAGAGGAATAGAGCAAAAAGCACGACACGAGGCATGTGCAACTGTTTCATAAGTATTCGTTTTAATAATATGCCCTAAAGATACACTCTTTTCTACAAAGGGAAAGCTTATCTATTAACATTTTAACAACTTCTTCGTTGAACCTTTTAGAAAACGAGTTGTTGTTTCTAGCAAAAGCCTAAGGTACCTGGGCACGATTTTATTAAACCTAAACATTATAAAGAGTATGAAGAGATTAATTCCTGTTTTATTATTGGCGGTCTTTGCATTCGCTGGTTGCGAAAAAGAGCCAGACATGGGCAAGTTAGACAGTAAGTATTTGGTTTATACCAACTACGACAAACAAGCTAACTTTAAACAATTTAGTACATACTATTTGCCCGATAGTATCCTTCTGATTGGCAATACTGCCAAACCGGAATATTGGAAAGGAGCAGAAGCAGACGAAATACTCAATGCTTATGCAAAGAATCTTGAAGCAAGAGGCTATACACCTGCTGCCAACAAAGCAAGTGCAGACTTAGGTGTACAGGTAAGCTATATCCTTAGTACTCATTACTTCACCGACTACGGACAGCCCGAATGGTGGTGGAACTATCCTGGCTACTGGGGATCAGGTTACTGGGGAAACTGGGGCGGATGGTATTATCCGTATGCAGTGAGCTATAGCTACAGTACGAATTCATTCATCACCGAAATCGTAAACTTAACAACCGATGAAGGTGCCGGCAAGAAAATTCCCGTACTTTGGACAAGCTATATGAGCGGAATAGATTACTCTACTTCTGTAAACAAAACGTTGGTGGTAGCTGCCGTTAATCAAGCTTTCACGCAGTCGCCTTATCTTACTAAAAAATAATATTCAAAACTGAACCTATATGAAAACAATAAAAAAGATATCTCTCAAAGTGATGGCGGTGGTCGCTGTTGCACTCGTCTTTGCCCTTCCGGCCAAGGCACAATTAACCGATAACGGATATGCAAACATCGACTGGCAGTTTAATGTGCCGCTAAGCAATGGCTTTGCCAACGATGCCAGTGGTTGGGGTATGAATATGGAAGGTGGTTATTTTGTAACTCCCAACATCGGCTTGGGTCTTTTCTTGTCATACCATAGCAATCATGAATATTATGGTCGTACAACCATACCTTTGAACAACGGATCGCTCAATACCGATCAGCAACATACGATCTTCCAAATGCCTTTTGGTGTGGCTGCCCGCTATCAGATGAATCGCGGTGGAACATTCCAACCTTATTTCGGCGTGAAGGTAGGTCCGAGCTACGCAAAGGTTCGTTCGGATTATAATATGTTCGAAACAAGAGAAAACAGCTGGGGATTCTATGCATCTCCCGAAGTAGGTCTTAACATCTACCCATGGGCCTACGGACCCGGTTTGCACATCGCTGCTTATTATAGCTACGCTACCAACAAAGCAGATGTACTTACTTACAGTGTGGATGGTTTGAATAACTTTGGGTTCCGCGTGGGAATCGCTTTCTAAACATTCAGCCTTATTCACCACAGAGGACACAGGGGGCACTGAGTTTATTATAAACTTCGTGCACGCTGTGTCCTCTGTTTTTGTTTCTTAGTGTATCCTCTTCCGAGGCTTTGCTTCTTGCCTTGCCCCTTATTTCTTTCGCTTGTCTTGTCTTTTTCTCTTTACATTCCTTCGTATCGGCTGCGCCCTCTGCGGTGAAGCGTTATTTCATCGCCTCGTAAATTACTTCCTGAATTCGCTCGCGGATATCCAACTGCTGTAATTTGCGGTTGGTCGCATCGGGATACGTACGGTTACTCAGAAAGACGTACACCAATCCGTTTTCGGCATCGACCCAGGCACAAGTGCCGGTGAATCCGGTATGACCATATACGGAAGCGGGTGCCGAAGGAGCACAAGGACTGTTCTTGAGATTGACCGTATCGGGACGATCGAAGCCGAGCACACGGCGACTGATCTTTGACTGATCGGTTGTAAAGAGCCGACAGGTTTCCTCGCTCAGGTAGCGTTGCCCGTCGAGTTCTCCGCCATTGAGCAGCATCTGATAAATACGCGCCACTTCACCGGCAGTCGAGAACAAACCGGCATTGCCCGAAACACCGCCTTGGAATGCGGCCGACTCATCATTCACATAACCGCGAAGCGTATCCTTGCGCAAGAAACGATCAATCGATGAGGGCACAATCTCTTTCTTTGCATGTTGACGCAACGGCAAATAAGCGGTACGCTCAAGCCTCATCGGCTCAAAGAACTCTTGTTGAAGGTATTCGTCCATCGGTTTATCAGCAAGCTGTTCGACCAGCAAACGGAGCAAGATAAAGCCCACATCACTGTAACGATAAGATTTATCCTTCATCGGTGCCTTGGCAATCTCTTGCTCAAGGAGCTTTCGGGAAGAGCGATTCAACCAGATACCATCACTCACCGGCAAGGTATAATCGCCCTCGCGAACAGAGGATACATAGGCTTTCTTGAACTTAAAATCGGGGTTGGCCCACACACCGGGGCCGAGGTGAAGCGTATGTTTCCCATCGCGTTTATTACTGAATAAACGTCCCTGATAACTGTCTCGATCGATAAACTCTGTATAAGAGACAATGCCTGCGGGCAAACCCGACTGGTGAAGAAGCACATCGCGTATGGTAATGTCTTTTTTATTGGTACGCAACAGCCAAGGCAAATGCTCGGACAGCTTATCATTCAGGCTGAAATATCCTTTGTCGTAAAGCTTCATCAAAGCCAACAGTGTGCCCGTGGTTTTGGAAAGCGAAGCCAGGTCATAGATGCTGTGAGGCCCGATGCGTTCGGAGTTTCCACCGGCTTGTGTGCCAAAACTCTGATCGACCATCACATGTCCATCCTTCAACACAACCACCTGACAACCGGGATAGGCTCCTTGACGGATGCCTTCAATCGCAATAGAATCGATACGCGCAAGTACCTCCGAGCGCAACCCGTACTCTTCGGGCATGAAATGGACAGGCATATCGGGCGTAATGGTTACTCCCTCTCCTTCATGAAACACTCCTCCAAGACTTGCCGAAAGCCTGCCGTTGGCAGTGGCTTTACCAAACAGTACATCGGCCACCTGGTGCTGTACATCTTCTGCTGTCGAATGCCCCAAAACGACTACCTGCGCAGTGGAAACCGCCCGCTGAATCTGCAACATCATCTTGCCCGGCGTGAAGAAAGCATATATGGTGGGTGACTGAGGGGCAAAACGGGAGAAGAACTTCTGATAAGGAGCCAAACGCTGTTCGCCTACAGCAACGATGATTCGCTTATAAGCTGCCAACGAATCGCGCAACTGTTGCGACTGCTCTTCTGTCATGTTCTTACGCAATCGAAAGCGAACGGGGGTGATATAGCGAGACAATCGGGTAGCAAAGTCACTCATATCGCCTGGTTCTCCAACCTCGAGCAGTGCCATTTCTTTGGTTTCGGTGTGCAACGGCAATATCTGTTTTTTGTTACAGATTACGGTAATGGCAGCCAGGTTGAGCCTGCGAATCAAATCGCGTGTTTGCGGTGTATTGATACGGGCACCAAGTCCGGATAAGCGCACCACCGGCTTGTGTTTAAGACCGAGTGCATACTTATAGGTCAATACCTTGCGGCATTTCCGGTCGATATCCTCCATACTCAGCTCTCCTTTGTCGATCGCTTTGTATACGGCCTCCATCTCTTCTTTCAGGTTACGGGGGGCAAGCACCATATCGTTGCCCGCCTTCAGGGCTTGCAGGCTCACATGGGTATTGCCCGACACGCCGTTCATAGCCAGTGCGTCGGTAAAGATAAGTCCTTTGAAAGCTAGTTCTTCGGTAAGTAGTCCATAGACAATGTTGCGCGAGAGCGACGAGGGCAGGTTGCCTATCGGTTCGATAATGGGTACTTGCAAGTGTCCTACCATCATACCGCTTAAACCGGCACGAATGGCTTCCTTGAAGGGATAGAGTTCTACGCTATCGAGCCGTTCGCGCGTGAAGGGTAGTACGGGCAAGGCTTTGTGCGAATCGACATCCGTATCGCCATGACCGGGGAAATGTTTGCAGACAGAAAGCACCCCTCCCCCTTCGAGGCCGGAACCATAAGCGATTACTTTATCGGCTACCTTGATCGGATTCTGACCAAACGAGCGGGTATTAATCACCGGATTGTGCGGATTGATGTTGACGTCGGCCACCGGGGCAAAGTTGACCTGTACACCCAATTCGCGGCATTGCCGAGCCATCTCGCGACCGTAGTCATAAATCAACCGATTATCTTGAATACACCCCAACACCATGTTGCGCGGAAATACCGGTGTGCCACGCAGGCGCATCGACAGCCCCCATTCGCCATCAAACGTAATCATAAGAGGAACACGGGCCTGCTTTTGTGCCCTGTTGGTGAGTAATGCCTGATTTTGTAGTTTACCACCCGAAAAGAGGAGTCCGCCTACCTTGTAGGTAGCAACGGCTTCGTGCAGCAGTACCAGGTTGCGCTTCGTCTCTACCGGTGCGATGGTATAGATAAAGAGCTGCCCCACTTTCTCCTTCGTCGACAAGCGATTCATCAGGGAGTCTACCCAACGTTGGCATTGCTTATCATGCGTTGCTTTATATAGCAACAAAGGATCGACACCGGTTGCTGTTGCGTGTACTGTCCCTATCACAGAAACGACACCCAACAAGAGAAGGAGCATGTATTTACGCATAGCGAACTACTTATTTGACCGTAATATCGGTACGATTGACATAAATACCACTTTTGCCACTATGTTGGAGCGACACACTTTTGCCGGCGCGATTCGGTATCATCTCTACTTCGTTCATAAACGTATGTGAGTGTCCGCCCAATACTGCATCGATATGCTCTGTTTGAGGAATCAATTGCTTTTTATCATATTCATAGCCCATGTGCGACAGACAGATAACGACATCGCACTGCTCCTGGTCTTTCAATTGTGCAACGATTTCATCGGCCATCAGCACCGGGTCTTTGTATACAACTCCTTCGCACTTATCGGCTTGTACCAATCCCTCTAACTGAGGGCTGAGGCCGAACACTCCGATTTTCAGTCCGTTGCGTTCCAAAACTACATAAGGTTTTACCAAGCCTTCGAGTACCGTGCCCTGCACATCGTAATTTGCGCATACAATGGGAAATGTGGCGAGCTTAAAAAGGCGTGCTATATTGTCCATGCCGAAGTCAAATTCATGATTGCCTATCGTGATGGCATCGTATCCCATCTGGTTCATCATCTTTACTTCGATTTCGCCACGAAACATATTATAATAGGGAGTACCTTGCGAGAAATCTCCGCTATCGAACAATAGAAGTCCGGGGATCTCTTGGCGCAACTGCTTGATCAATGTAGCACGGCGTACCAAGCCCCCCATACCGGCATACTTATCGGCTGTATTCTTGTCGATCGGTTCGATACGGCTATGCATATCGCTTGTTTGCAAAATCGTTAATGTCTTTTCTTGCTGTGCCAATGCCGGAAGCATGAACACCATCAAAAGCAATGCAACTACTCCTCTTTGATATCTTTTCATCGTCGACTATTCTTAATTATTAATTACTACTCTACCCTCTATTCCGGATGTTAGTTTCTTTCCGGCCTTGGTTTGTTGCTTTACATAATCCATGAACAGATCACGCAAGATGGCCTTATCGGGACATTCGCGTTTTATCGCCTGAGCCAACGGTGCCATTCCGTCGTTTCCATCGGCCAAATAATCAATGGTGGCTACGGTATAGACCTTATCATCTTCGACGGCTTTTCCACCGATGGTTCCATTCAGCAGTCCGCCCTCTTGGTTGATCGTTAGCTTAACACCACTCACTCCTTCACCTTTCTTCGCGGCAATAGCGGCAAAGAGTTCTTTGAGCGTTGTTCCTTTGACACTTACCACACAAAGTGAGTTCTCAAAAGGCAATATCTCATAGATAGTACCGCAGGTAATAGGGCCTTTCGAAAGAATACTACGCAAACCACCCATGTTTACCAATCCCATATCGGCAGGTTTCCCCAACACGGGTACGGCAGACTCCCGCAACACATCGGCTATCAGGTTGGACAGCAAGCTTTCGGGACGTCCTGTCGGCATGGTTATCTCACTCTCTCCGACTACCGCGTACATCATGCTGTCTATTTTGGCTTTGTACGGGGCAATTAATGCTGTGGCTTCAGCATCCGGATGTGCATCCAACAGCGAATCGACCGGGAGCAACGTACCTTTTATCTGGGTTATCTCGACTGCCTGGCGCGAAGAATGGCAGGAAGCAAATATCAGTAAGCTCGCTAAGGCTACTCCTGAAAAGAACTTTGTTATATATTGCATGATCTCTCGTTTTTCTGTTTAAGCGACAAATATATAAAAAATAGTTGGTAGTGTGGCAAATAATTTGTTTCTTTGCACCGCTTTCGCGCAATCGCTGTCAGGAGAGAGTTGCCTGGTATGTTGCGTTGTAACGATAAAACAATTTAATAATAGCAACAATGGATTTAATTAAAATTGCTGAAGAAGCATTTGCTACTGGCAAACAACACCCAAGTTTCAAAGCTGGTGATACTGTAACTGTAGCATATCGTATCGTCGAGGGTAGCAAAGAGCGTGTACAGTTGTACCGTGGCGTTGTTATCAAGATCTCTGGACACCAAGAAAAGAAGCGTTTTACTGTACGCAAAATATCTGGAACAATTGGTGTAGAAAGAATTTTCCCACTTGAATCACCTGCTATCGACAGCATCGAGGTGAACAAAGTTGGTAAGGTTCGTCGTGCTAAGTTGTACTACCTGCGCGCACTTACCGGTAAGAAAGCCAGAATCAAAGAAAAAAGAGTTCGCTAATTTATTACGAACGATTCAATTCGACATAAAAAAGAGGAAATTCCTGCAAAGGTATTTCCTCTTTTTTATATCTATATGCAGCCAAGAGAGGCTGAACATTACTCCCACCCGATTGTTCTTCTTGCATCTACAAATCCAAACCATTAAGATATGAGAATACAAACAGGAAGAGGAACCATCCCTCTGATTACACTCGTTGGTATCTGGTCGATATCAGCCCTCAACGCACTCCCGGGATTAGCCGTTTCGCCCATATTGGGCAAACTTACCGAGATATTTCCACACGCTACCGAGCTTGACATACAAATGCTCTCATCGCTGCCTTCGCTATTGATTATCCCTTTTATTCTTTTGGCAGGTACACTTACTCAAAAAGTAAATTTCATCCGATTGCTGCAAATAGGACTGGGTATCTTCGCTCTGAGCGGTATCTTGTATCTGCTTTCGAATAAAATGTGGCAACTGATTGCTATCAGCGCCATGTTGGGGATTGGTTCGGGAATGATCGTACCTTTATCAACCGGACTTATCACTAAATACTTCACCGGTGCCTATCGGGTAAAACAGTTTGGTCTCAGCTCGGCCATCACCAATATTACACTGGTAGTGGTCACGGTTATCACCGGATACCTGGCCGAAGTAAACTGGCATCTTCCTTTTGTTGTCTATCTGTTACCATTGATATCATTGGTTCTATCGATATATTTGCAAAGAAGCATGGTAAGCGAAGGGAATACCTCACTCAACAACTCCTCACAAACGGCCAAACCGGGCGATGAGATCATAGACGCTGAGGTGACAGCCAGTAAACATGGTATTCATATCGGCCGGCTTACTCAGGTAATGGCATTCTATGGACTCGCTACTTTTCTGGTATTGATCGTTGTCTTCAACTTACCTTTTTTAATGGAGGCTCATCATTTCACGAGTGGTAATTCGGGCATTATGATATCGCTCTTCTTCTTAGCCATCATGGCACCGGGTCTTCTATTGAATCAGATCGTAAGCTTCTTTAAAGAGAGAACCCTGTTTTATAGTCTGGTGAGTATCGCTGCCGGTTTGGCGTTGATCTGGATCTCTCCAAGCGAATGGCTCATCGTGCCCGGCTGTATCCTTACCGGATTGGGCTATGGTGTTATCCAGCCTTTGGTGTACGATAAAACGACTCATACAGCCATCCCACAGAAAGCAACACTGGCATTGGCCTTTGTGATGATGATGAATTATCTGGCTATTCTGTTGTGTCCGTTTATTATTGGCCTTTTCCAATCCTTGTTTCATATACATTCTCAAGAGTTTCCGTTCGTATTCAACCTTGTTGTCACCCTATTGGCATTGGTATGGACTTATAAGAAGCAGGGCATATTCTTGTTTCGAAGCAGCTCGAAATAACTATAAGCGCATTCATTATGAAGAATAAAATACTTGGCGCTAACATCAGCGTAGCCATTTCGAAGACATTTAGCGGTCTCAATATGAATGCGTTGAAGTTTCTACTCCCACTTTGGATGAGTGCGCTCACCGGTGCTACCATTCGATGTACATTTGCTGCGGCAGCCTTTTGGGTCATCGCACTGTTTTTGCCTTCCGAAAAGGCCGTTGCCACGAAAGAGAAATGGCTACTCCTTTTATTGGGAGCGGTGGGGCTATACGGTTTTATGTTTTTCTACCTATTGGGGTTGAGTAAAACAACCCCGATTTCGAGTTCTATCTTTATCAGCCTGCAGCCTATTTGGGTATTTCTTATCATGATCTTTTTCTTTAAGGAACGTGTTACGACGGGCAAAGTAGTAGGCATCTCAATTGGGCTAGCCGGGGCTTTGGTCTGCATCCTTACACAGAAAAGTGATGATTTGGCATCAGATGCTTTTGTCGGAAATCTATTGTGCTTGATATCTTCCATCGTATATGCCGTTTATCTGGTCATGAGCCAACGCTTGCTCTCATCCACAGGACCGCTCACCATGCTTAAGTATACCTTTACGGGAGCTTCTGTTTCGGGTATTATCGTATTATTCTTTTATGGATTCGACGCTCCGGTACTATCACTCCCCATTCATTGGGCGCCGTTACTAGCCTTGCTGTTTGTATTGATATTCCCTACGGTGATTAGCTACTTACTCATGTTTAACGGGCTAAAGTATCTCAAGACTACACTTGTGGCAATATATGGTTATCTTATTCTGATTGTTGCTACCATTACCTCTTATATTCTAGGGCAGGACCGTTTCAACTGGACGCAGTTGTTTGCCATTGCTTTCATTTTCGTAGGTGTCTATCTGGTCGAAGTTGCCGAGAGTAAAGACAAATAGCAACGGTTTCTCAAAGAAAGCAATAGTAATAAAAAGGAGCTTTCTACTTTAAATCACAATGGGGGTATCGTCTTTTCAGACGATACCCCCATTGTGATTTAATTGTAGTTCGGACGGCGTACTTACAAATGCTTGTTCAGCGTATGCCAGTCTTTCATCTCGGGCAATAGTCCCATCGCGATTACTTCATCGCGTAACTTACACAAGTGTACGTAGCTCTCCTCCAATGCTTTTTGTTCATCAAGGTTGCCTTTTACCTCTTTGTAATGAACACCTTCTGCATTAATCGTTGTTTCCATAGCCATTAGGATATGATCGAACTGATGGTCGGACACATACGTACCGGCAGGCCAACAGAACGGTTTACCTCCCATGGCGGCAGCAATCATCTCAATAGATAAGAAAGCAGGGCTTTGGAACGAGGAGCGTCCCCGCAAGTCGATGATATGTTTGCCTCCTTGAATCACACGCATCTTAAGCGCATCCCAATCTTCGGGAGGCATACGATGAGAACCGATAATCTTGGTCAATGCTTCGCCCTGCACCTCGGTAGTAGAGGCAAAAACGGCCATCTGCTCTCCGTGTCCGCCATACGTACGGCAATTGCGAATATCCGAAGAGGGAAGGCGTAGGTATTTCATCAATTCACTTTGCAAGCGAGTACTGTCGAGCGCTGCCAAGGTAGATACTTGTGAGGGTTTTAAACCTGAATATACTAAAGTGATCAATCCGGTAATGTCAGCAGGATTAAACACCACCACTACGTGCTTCACATCAGGACAGTACTGACGCAAATCCTTACCAAACTGCTGAGCAATCTCTGCATTTCCCTTGAGTAAGTCTTCTCGTGTCATACCTGCACGGCGCGCCGCACCACCCGATGAAACCACATAGGCCGCTCCCGATAGTGCTTCGGCGATATCGGAAGTATAAGTAATATGTACTTCTTCAAAGGCACAATGCATCAACTCCTCGACTACACCTTCGAGTGCAGGTGCGTAAGGGTCATACAGACAGATGTTTGGAGTCAATTTCATCATCAAGGCCGTTTGAGCCATGTTAGAACCAATCATACCTGCAGCTCCCACAATGGTTAGCTTCTCGTTCGTTAAGAATTTCATAATGTTATCTGTTTTTTTAATAAATAAATCCGTTTTCAATTGTTATTGCAAATATAACGACTAAACAAACAAATTGTTTATCGTAAAAAGTAAGGGGAGATAACCATAAGTTATACAGAAAACCGTATATTTGTGTGCATTAATAAAAAAAGTATGAGCATCGAATTAGGAAAGTTCAACACGCTTGAGGTAGTCAAGCAAGTAGATTTTGGAATGTATCTTGACGGAGAAGAAGAGGGTGAAATCCTTTTGCCTACCCGTTATGTACCCGAAGATTGTAAGGTAGGTGATTGGCTCAACGTCTTCCTTTATCTCGATATTGACGAACGACTGATTGCCACTACGCTAACCCCGTTGGTACAGGTGGGCGAATTTGCCTGTCTCGAAGTGGCTTGGGTCAATGAATTTGGAGCCTTCCTGAACTGGGGGCTGATGAAAGATCTTTTTGTACCTTTCAGCGAACAAAAAATGAAAATGCAGGTAGGCAACAAATACATCGTACACGCTCATCTGGATGAGGAGAGTTATCGTATCGTGGCATCGGCCAAGGTAGATCGCTACCTATCGAAAGAGGTGGCCGCTTATCAGCCGGGCGACGAGGTGCGTATTCTTATTTGGCAGAAAACAGACCTTGGCTTTAAAGCCATCATTGAGAATCAATACAGCGGACTACTCTATGATACGGAAATATTTCAACCCCTGCGCACAGGCATGACACTGAAAGCCTTTGTAAAACAGGTGCGTGAGGATGGAAAAATTGACCTGATGCTACAGAAACCCGGTTTTGAGAAGATAGACGATTTTGCCAAAACACTACTGGACTATATCAAGGAGCACAACGGACACATCACTCTGACCGACAAGAGTGCTGCCGAAGATATTTACGACACCTTCTATGTAAGTAAGAAAACATTCAAAAAAGCAGTGGGCGACTTATACCGCAAAAGACTCATCGTATTGCATGAAGACGGCATTTCACTAGCCACTCAAAAGCAGAAATGAAAGAATAGGGAAATCCCTACGTATGAATAGAGAGAATCAGTAGGGCGGGGAGTTTTCTCGCCCTATTTTTGTAACAACAAAAAGAACTCATTTAAATCAATCGGCCTTATGAAAAAGATACAGATCACATTGTTACTATTGTTCGTAGTATTATTAAGTAGTTGCTCAATGCTAAGACAGACCAACCCATTCATGGAGATCAAAAAGGGGATGACACAGGAAGAAGTTGTTGCACTCTGTAAAGAGCCCCAGTACAAACGCTTCGACGAGATGGGAGAAGAGTGGGAGTACAGGACTTATATGTCAAACAATTACTCAGTTATTATTATCAATTTTGCCGACGGACGTGTTGTAGCACTGGACATGTTTAAAGAGCCGGCTCAAACCATCATTGCACAACCTACGCAGCCTGCTACACCTCCGATCATAACCGTTGGACCAGGACCAACACCCGGTCATAGACCAGGACAATGCCCCTCTCCGTCAAGAGCGATGTCAGATAGCGAGTTCGCTGCATTCCTCCATTCGGTAAAAAGTGGCTTCTCGTCCGATCGACTAAAAAAGATTAAAGAGGTACCGCTAACGTCTGCACAATGCAAAGTGTTGGTTGATGTCTTTTCATTTACGAGCGAAAAGATTGAGGCAATGATAGAGATGTATCCACAAGTAGTAGATAAGCGCAACTATTACCAGGTAATAGATATGCTCACCTTTACTTCGGAGAAAGATCAAGTAAGAGACGCGATAAAGCGTTACAATCGATAACTAAATAAAAAAGAATATGAAGCGACTAATATTAATTCTTTTCGCCATCGGGATGACTGCCATGAGCAGCATGTGTATGGCTTCGATGAGCACCAGTAAGATTCGTAAAGAGACTCGTTTCTTAACAGATAAGATGGCTTACGAGCTGAATATGAATACCAATCAATATAATGATGCGTATGAAATCAATTACGATTTTATCAATTCGATACGCTATATTATGGATGATGTGGTGCGCGGATATGAATGGGCATTGGATGATTATTATCAAGCCCTGGATATACGAAACGATGACTTACGTTACGTAATGAGTGACTCACAATACCGTCGCTTTCTACGGGCAGAATATTTCTATCGTCCTATCTATACGAGTGGAAACAATTGGAACTTCCGTATTTATATCACGTACGTAAACCATAATCACTATTATTTTGGTCGTCCCTATCATTACCGTAGTTATTGCGGTGGCCATTATCGGAAGCATTATCACAACGCTAGTTATTATAGCGGACGCTATAACCACACGTACTACGGACGTCCGCATAACATAAGAGACAGCAAGGTCTATTATAACAATAGACGCTCCGATTTTGGTTCGATCACGATCCGGCCAAACACTTCGACACGTCCGGGAAACAATTCATCGAATCGTCCCGGTATATCAACTCGACCAAGTCATGATGCATCAAGCAGACCCGGTGTATCGACACGGCCAGATACGTCGACACGGCCAAGCACATCTACCCGTCCGAGTCATGGTGCATCAAGTAGACCGGATGCCTCAAACAGACCAGACACGTCAACTCGCCCAAGCAATTCGACCCGTCCTAATTCATCGGCTCGTCCGGGAAACAGCTCATCGGGCAGGGAAGAGAGTAGTAGAAGTAACCGACGCGACCCCTCTTCTGTATCTCGCCGAAGTAGCAATGATAATAACGGGCAGAATAATAAGGAAAAGAGTAGCCGTAGCAGTAGAAGTTCGTCGGACTCATCCGAACGTAGAGAAAGATAAGCAGCCCATGCTTACCGATCAGTGATGAAATGAATCATTGATCGGTAAGCATGTCTTTTTTAGCTTCTCCGGTTACGTTTACTTCGGCTCGGATACTATCTGCCTGAGCCTCATCAATCAATCCTTTCTTCAATAGCCGCTCGGTGATGAGCCGATAATAGCCCTCCATATGCTCCTTCAACTTCATGTCTTCGGTAAAGGAGCGTTTGAAATGTTTGGGCTTCGGAATAATAGATGCCAGAAAAATACTCTCTTGAACAGTTAGTTGAGAAGGCCGTTTATTAAAGTAGTAGGAGGCAGCCTCCTTTGCCCCATAAATGTTAGGCCCCCACTCGGCTATGTTCAGATAGACTTCATACATTCGCTCTTTGGAGGTTAAACGCTCATTTTCAATCAACCATACAATAAGTGCCTCTTCCAGCTTGCGGGCAAAATTCTTGTTCCGGTTCAAAAACACATTTTTCACCAACTGCATGGTAATGGTACTGCCTCCCCGGGCAAACCGACGTACTTTTAAGTCATGAATCAACGCCTCGCGCATAGCATCGGGCAGAAAGCCGCGATGATAAAAGAAAGCACCGTCTTCGCTCTGCATGATAGACATCTGCAACAAGGGCGAGATACTATCTAAAGGGGTAAAGTGCTCCCACGACGGACCGATAGGAAAGCTACGCACAGCCTGTCCGTTTTCGTAGGCGGTATACATAAACTCTTCAGACATTTTGGATAGGTTCGTAGCACCATATTTTACGATCCGGAAATCCTTCTCTTTTAGTTCAGATACTAACCTCAAACTATCAAGCCGGGCAAAATCGACATCAAGCAAAAACGTATAAGTCAAACTTCCGCTGGTACGAATTCCATCGAGGTTCGTAAACAATCCGGTAGGTAATGAGCTAAATAATTCATCGGCAGGAAACCACGGTTTATGAACAGAAGCGGTAAAATGGTATGTACTGTCTGATTTACCTACCCGCAGATAGGGGTGAAAGGCTAAACGATTGAAGCGAACCACCGTAGCACTATCGAGCTCAATAGCTTGAGGAAAGAGGTTGACCCGATAGGTCAACTGCCCCCGATCTAGTCGAATGGCTTCGGGCGATAGTGCTTTATGAAACACATCAAGACCGCTGATACGCGCCTGACCGGCTATACTCAAAGGCTCTCCGGCCAGTTGGGTCAAGCTGTATGCTAACGTATCGAATCGAACCATTGCTCCCAAGCGACGATGAATATAAGGTACAGATACTTTTTGACGATCGCGAGCATACAGTTCTGTTTCAAGTGTATGCGTACCTCGATTAAGCTCTCCGCTGGTAGTCCAATATTGGGTCAATGTATCTTCAAGAACATTGATTTCGGAGCGAAAGTGATTATCTGTAATAACAAACGAAGGAATCGTCAATTGAACCGTGTTGGTATCTTCCCGTTGTGTAATACAAACACGATGCAAATCTCCATTGGTAGGTAGCAGCCGATAAAGTAAGTCGAGTATACGATCCGCTCGTTGGGCATAGTTCGCCTCCTGTGGCTCGTCTGTGCTAGCCGATGACTGCTTACGAAACAAAAAGTCATAATTGGCAACAGAATCTTGTTTGACCAGCGTTACATTCAATCCGTTGAGTCGTACATTTTCTATTTCCACATGCCCTCGAATGAGTTGCCAAAGGTTCAGACGAACATCAAGCGACTGCATGGTAAGCAGCGTATCACGTTGGCCAGGTACTACGAAGAGGTTACGCAATACCACTTTATCCAATCCATTCAGATACAAATCACTGTATCCTACCTTAAGGACATAGGTCGTTTCAAGCTGTTGAATCCGCTTCCGGGCAAGTTCTTCAAGTAAAGCATTACGCCCCACGTACAACCCAACGAGCACTGCAATAAGCACGCCTCCTACCACAGCTATTATGCTACTAATCTTTCGATTCATTGTTCTTTGTTATTTATCGTCTCATTAGGCAGCAAAGTTAACGATAAACCCTCATTCAGATAATAAATAAACGAAAATATAATCCTTTCGAGTAAAATATACGAAAGTTTAATGCAAAGCAAAACAAGCAATATACAGATAGCAAGTACATCAGAAGAGCAGCTATAAAAAAAGGGAGTCAACCTCCCTCTTTTTATCATTTGGCATGCAGCACTATTTATTATTCGATGAATCGACCTTTGTAGAAATCAAGAATCTTCGTGCGGAATAAATAATCATATTTAGCTTGTATTTTATCCGAAAGCGCTTTCACCAAGGTTTGCTTGGCTTCGTTGTATTCTACGGCAGTAGCCTTACCATTATCGAACTTCTCGCTCATCAATCGGAACGATTCCTGATTGGCATCGACCGCTACCAAGCTACTGTTGTATTTACTTTCGGCAGCAACAGCATTGTACCAAGCTTGTTGAATCTCCTTATAAAGTACCTTTTTCGTATTATCAAGTTGCAGTGCCAGGCTAGCTTGCTGCAAGCGTGCCGTACGCACGCGGTTCCGGGTAGCAAAGCGATTGAACAAGGGAATACTCAGATTAAAACCAACATACTTATTCAGATTATTCTTCAATTGCGTACCAAAAGCAGCTCCTGACTGTCCGCTCAATGTATAGTAGTTCGTTCCCAATCCGCCTCCCAGTGATAGTTGCGGATAGAAGTTGCTTTGAGCAATCCGAATACTTTTCTCACTCCCTTCGAGTCTCAACTGCGCAGCTCGAATACCTGGTTTAGAGACTACTGCTTCCGCATAAATCTCGTCGGGAGGTGTAAGCGCAGAAAAAGCGAGTGCCGTATCCGGATTGGCAACACGAAATCCTTCGGGAGTAGGTAGTTCAAGCAATTGACTCAAATCGAGCAATGCCAGTTTATAGTTATTATCGGCTTGTACACCATTCATCTCATCTTGAGCCAAACGAGCTTTCGCCTCAGCGACCTGCGCAGGAGACGCTTTACCTAATTCGCCTAACCTAGAAATTCGTGCCAATTGCTCTTTGCTGAGAACAACCTGTCCGGCAGCAACCTTATTTAATTCGGCATTAAATAATACCTGTAGATAAGACGAGGCAATATTAATGGCAATATCTTCTTTGGCTTTGTTTAAGTCTTCAATAGCTGCTTTCAGGTTTAACTTCGACAGAGCGTATTGATTCGGTAACTGCAATCCGGTGAACAGGGGTATATTGGTACTGAGGCTGAATTGCGTGCTGGCACTATTCATATCACTGTAGGTGTTGTCGACGGGCGAAGCCGCACGTCCCCAGCTCCAATTCTGTCCGGCCGATCCGTTAAGATTAGGCAAACGAGCCCATTTACTGGTATTCACATCTACTGCATTCTGCTCGGCTTGATTGGCCCTTTCCAGAATATTGATATTATGTTCAAGGGCGTAGTCGATGCATTGACGCAAGCTCCAACTCTCTTGTGCCTGAGCGGTAATGCCGCAAGCCAGCACCGATAATATAATTAATTTCTTTTTCATTCAACTGATTATTAGTAATTAAACGCCTTAAGGCTCATACTCTTATTTAGAGTTTTCATGTATAACGAAGATATTATTTCTTATCCTTCTTCTCGGCTCCACGTACTTTATCTTTCGCCGTAATGCCTTTCTTCACTTCAATCTTGATACCGTCGCTCAAACCGGTAGTCACTTGCTGACGTTTGAACTTCTGCTCGGGCAGAGAATCGGTCATGACATACACAAAGGTAGAATCTCCACTGAACTCAATTACACTCTCGGGCACCGCAAGCACCTTGCTGGCACGTTGCAGCACAATTTCTGCATTGGCCGAATATCCGGAACGGATTTGCACCGTATCGGGTACATGAATCGCTGCCTTAATTTCAAATTGATTGGCTCCGTTTTCTTCTACACCCTTTGGCGAGATATATTCCAAAACAGCTTCGAAAGTGAGGTTCTGCAAAGCTCCGATAGTCAGTTTTACCGGCATTCCTTCATGAATACGCCCTACTTCGGTTTCATCTATCTTACCTTTGAATATGAGGTCGTTCATATTGGCTACGGTAGCAATGGTTGTTCCGTCATTGAAGGTATTACTCATAATCACCGAGTTACCCGCTTTTACCGGGATGTCTAAGATCAGACCATCGATCGTTGAGCGAATCATTGTGCTCGAAAAAGAGGCACTGTTCTTGGTAATACCTTCCTTTATGATCTCGAGTGCATCCTTAGCAGTCTGTACCTCCTCGCGTGATTGCTTCAAGGTCACTTCGCTCTTCTCAAACTCTTCGCGACTGATCAGTTTCTCTTTATAGAGTTTCTCTATGCGAGCAAAGTCGGTATCAGCCTGTGCGGCATTGATCTTTGCCAGCCTCACACGGCTCTCGGCCGAATTAAGTTGTCCCAGTTCAGGAATTACTTTTACTTTGGCTATAACTTCTCCCTTTTTGATGGTTTGTCCGGCCACTTTATAGAGTTCGGAAACGATACCTGAAATTTGAGGTTTAATCAGAATCTCATCGCGTGGTTCCACCTTACCGGTAGCGACAGTGGTTTTCTGCAAGTCGGCTACTTCGGCTTTTACCGTTTCATATACAATTGTTTGAGGTCTGGATTTGATCCAAAGGAACGCAAATGTTCCGATTAATATGGCAGCCAACACCACCAGTAATGTGATTTTCAGAAACTTTTTCATCTTAGTCTATATTAAATCTTATTATTATACATTGTTGATTCTCATTTTTTCTCACGGTCATTATCCAAGCCTTATTCATCGCGTATGGCTTCTATCGGTTTAATGGCCATGGCACGGTAAGCAGGAGCCAAGCCGGCTAGCACACCCAAGGCTCCAAGCAGTATACAGGTCCCCACTGCAAGCCCGAATGATACTTGAAAGTCATAAGTTGTTCCATCTTTGGCCGTCGCTATATCCATTACCTGGAGCACTAATACCGCAAACGAGATGCCTGCCATACCGGCCAGCGTGGTAAGTACGATACTCTCCGAGAGAATCTGTTGCAGGATGTCTCGCGGACGGGCACCGATGGCTCTGCGAATACCAATCTCCGTAGTACGTTCCTTTACAGTCACCATCATGATGTTCGAAACTCCGATGGCACCGGCGAGTAATGTGCCCAACCCAACCATCCAAATCAAGATGCGGATACCGATAAATAAGTTATCGACCATCGAGAACATCGCCTCGGCATTGAGTAGCATCACTGCCTGTTTATCATCAGGCGATATGAGGTGTGGCTCTTTCACAACCCGTTCTATATCGGGCTGCAAGGATGAAACCTTCACGCCTGGTTTTACGGTAAAACAGATCATATCGACATTGTGTCCCAGATTATACGCTTGTTGCATGGTGCTGAAAGGGAGTACCACACTTTCGGAGGCCTGTCCGTTGATGTTGATGTTGCCCTCAGAAACACAAACTCCCACGACCCGGTAGTAAATGCCATCAACACGTACGAACTTCCCGCAAGGGTCTTCGCCTGCTTTAAAAAGGCTTTCGTACACACGCTTGCCGATAACACAGACTTTGCGTGCTTCGCTTACATCGACATCGTTGATGAATCGTCCGTATGACATTTGCTGCGTCTCAATCTGATCATATTCCGGATAGAGCCCCTTGGCTATGACCGAATATTTTTTATCACCGTAAATGGCTGTTGATCCCCAGCGGTTCACGGTTGGCGTAACCACTGCCATGCCTTCGACATTTTTCCGCACCCGCTCCACATCGTCATTATTCAAACTCCACCAACGTCCTTTTCGGAATCCTTTGTAGGCTTCGCCCGTTTTCTGTGGCCATATAAAACCTGAGTTGGTGGCAAATCCTTCAAAATTCTTTTGCATCATATTTTGCATGCCCTGTCCACCTCCAATAAGGGCAACCAGCATGAAAATACCCCAAAACACACCGAACGCCGTAAGCAGGCTTCGGGTTTTATTTCTAGTAATGGTGAGAAGAATCTCCTCACACGAATCTATGTCTATTCTCATAATGATTAGTCTGCTCTAAGTGCTTCAATAGGTCGAATGCTCACTGCCTTGCGGGCGGGGAAGAATCCTGCCAGCGTACCGGCTACAATGAGTGTCAAAGTGGCTTGTATGGCGATAGATATATCGACGGTCGGGTTTAAGAAAACAGTTGCCGTACCCATGCCGTTGTCCATGGTTTGGGTACCAAACGACGCATTCATCCACTCTGTAGCCCCGATACCGGCCACCATACCGATATACCCAAATAGCGTTGTGATAGTAATACTCTCTATGATGATAAGAAAAAGGATGGAGGATGGTTTAGCACCCAGTGCCTTACGAATACCAAACTCCCGGGTACGCTCCTTAACGGTGATAAGCATAATATTCGAAACCCCGACAATACCGCTTAGCAAGGTAAAAAGACCGATTACCCAGATCGCTGTTCGCAGAATACCGGTTGCCGTTTGCTGTTGCAGGTATTGTGTGAAACGATTCCATATCCAGATAGCACTATCGTCGGTAGGGTCAAAACGGTGGTTATTGCCCAACTGTCTTCGATAATGTGTTTCGAATTCTTTATTTGCCTCTTCCGTATCTAAGTTCTTAGTCGTAAAAATGATATTATTGAGCTTGTCACCTTTATTATATATAGTCTGAAGAGTCGAAAAGGGCATATAGGCTTCATTCGAGTTTTTATCTCCCTGATCGTCGTACAAACCCACCACCTGATAAGCCACACCACCGGCATTAACAAATTGTCCGATAGGATCCGTCTTCGTCTTATCGAATAATATCTCTGCTGTTTTCTTGTGTATCACGATGGCTTTACGCCTTTCTTTGATGTCGATATCGTTGATAAAACGTCCATCGACCGACTTCACCGTCTCTACTTCGGTATAGCTCGGGAATACGCCATAGAGGGTAAGGTTTACATATTCCGACCCAAAACTAATATTCACATTACTTTGCCGCACGGTAGCTCCGGCACTAATCACATTGTTGCCAAAGTTAGTGGCAGTTGCATGCAAGTCCTTATTATCCAATTGAATGTTGCGCCCTTCCTTCAACCCGTCGTAAGCCTTGGTAGTCCATCCCGGAAATATCTTAATGGAGTTCATGGCACGTTCGGAGGCCGATTTATCAAACGCATGTATCAGTCCGTTGCCTGCACCCAATAGCACAATAAGCATAAAGATTCCCCATGCTACGGCAAATCCGGTCAGGAATGTTCGCAACTTGTTGCGTTTGATAGTACTGTATATTTCTTGCCAAATGTCAAACATAAGAATGATTGATTACTGATTATTACTTCATATATCCGTCTTTGCCAAACGGCGATGCATCATGTTCTCTGTTATCCTCAATACGTTCGATAATACCGTCTTTGATATGAATGATTTTATCCGTCTGGTTGGCTACACCACTTTCGTGGGTTACCACAACAATGGTCATCCCCGTTGCATGCAAGTCTTTCAAGATTTGCATCACCTCCTCGGAGGTTTTACTATCGAGTGCTCCCGTGGGCTCATCTGCCAGAATAATTTGCGGATGCGTAATCAAGGCCCGGGCAATAGCCACACGCTGCTTCTGCCCACCGCTCATTTCGTTGGGCATATGATGCGCCCACTCCTTCAGCCCCAGCTTATCGAGGTATTCGAGTGCGAGTGCATTGCGCTTCTTGCGGCTTACTCCTTGATAAAAGAGTGGCAATGCCACGTTTTCCACTGCATTTTTAAAAGAGATCAGGTTGAACGACTGAAAAATGAAGCCGATCATGCGATTACGGTATTCGGCTGCTTTTGTTTCGCTCAGGTTCTTTATCAATACGCCATTGAGGTGATAATCACCCGTATCGTAGTTATCGAGAATACCTAAGATATTCAACAACGTCGATTTGCCGGAACCCGATGCCCCCATAATTGAAACGAACTCTCCCCGCTTGATATCGAGGTTGATGCCTTTGAGCACATGAAGAGGTGCTCCATTGTTGTAGGTCTTATTAATGTCTCTTAATTGTATCACAGTTTGCTTTATTTAGTTTCTCTTTTCTTATGATTTGTTTTATTAGACGCTCGATAGATACGAAAAGTTGCAAACAAGTTGAACTTTTTATAAAAAACATTTTGTGATATCAATCTTCTTTGCGTAATTTGTGATCACAAAATGGATAAACTAACCCTTTAAATATAAAAATAACATGAATTCAAGCATGGAAAGACCCTATGTAGTAGGTATTGATATTGGTGGCACAAACACTGTCTTTGGTATTGTAGATGCACGTGGTACAATTATTGCCAGCGGCGCTGTAAAAACTCAGGTATACGGCACGGCAGATGAATACGTTGACGAAGTGTGCAAAAGCCTGCTTCCTCTCATCATAGCCAATGGCGGTGTAGAGAAGGTTAAAGGCATTGGTATTGGTGCCCCCAACGGTAACTATTACAGCGGTACCATCGAGTTCGCTCCCAACTTGCCTTGGAAAGGCATTATTCCATTGGCTGCCATGTTCGAAGAACGTTTGGGCATTCCTACTGCACTTACTAACGATGCAAATGCAGCTGCAGTTGGCGAAATGACTTACGGCGCTGCCCGTGGTATGAAAGAATTCATCATGATCACTCTCGGAACAGGTGTAGGTAGCGGTATCGTTATCAACGGTCAGGTAGTATATGGTCACGATGGTTTTGCCGGCGAGTTAGGCCACGTCATTGTACGTCGCGATAACGGACGTCTGTGCGGCTGCGGTCGTCATGGCTGTTTGGAAACTTACTGTTCGGCTACCGGCGTAGCTCGTACTGCCCGTGAGATTTTGGCTGCACGCACCGATGCCAGCTTACTACGCAATATTCCGGCCGAAAGCATTACATCAAAAGATGTATATGATGCAGCAGTTCAAGGAGATAAGATTGCCCAAGAGATTTTCGACTTCACCGGTACCATACTGGGTCAGGCGTTGGCAGACTTCATTGCCTTCTCTAGCCCCGAAGCTATCGTATTGTTCGGCGGTCTTGCAAAATCGGGCGATTACATTATGAAGCCTATTCAAAAAGCAATCAACGACAACATCCTGAAAATTTATCAAGGAAAGACGAAGTTATTGGTTTCAGAGCTCAAAGACTCAGACGCTGCCGTGCTCGGTGCAAGTGCATTGGCCTGGGAATTGAAAGATTTAAAAGATTAATATAATCTCTACCACTTATCGAGAAGATGTAATGGCTTTTAATTAAGCTTTTACATCTTTTTTTATCCCCATATCCGAAGCAGAATCAGAATAACAGATGATATCTGCATTTCTTCCCGAAGCCCTAATAAACGCCAAATAATGTAAAAACAGGAAACTTTCATCGTTGGCATCTGTTCGTAGTACACATTCGACCCAAACCGAATGATCGACCTATTCATTAACTATATAAAACAGAAAAAGATGAAAGATTCAGACTTTAGAAAAGGAGATGCCAAAACAGCCATTTATGGCTCAGAAGAAATGTTGCAACCTTCGCCTGTTGATCGCATACCCGACGGACCAACTACCGCAGAAATTGCCTATCAGATGGTAAAAGACGAAACGTATGCACAAACTCAGCCTAAGCTGAACTTAGCTACGTTCGTAACAACCTATATGGACGATTATGCTACCAAGCTAATGAACGAAGCTATTAACATCAACTACATTGATGAAACCGAATATCCACGCATTGCGCTAATGAATGCCAAATGTCTTAACATCATGGCCAATCTGTGGAATACACCAGAAAAAGACAAATGGAAAACAGGTGCACTCGCCATCGGTTCGTCCGAAGCCTGTATGTTGGGCGGCGTAGCCGCATGGTTGCGCTGGCGTAAAAAACGTCAAGCTCAAGGCAAACCGGTAGACAAACCCAACTTTGTGATATCAAGCGGTATGCAAGTGGTATGGGAAAAGTTTGGCCAACTGTGGCAGATTGAAATGCGCGAAGTGCCATTAACACTCGAGAAAACCGTATTAGACCCTCAAGAAGCCCTGAAGCTTTGCGATGAAAACACCATCTGTATCGTTCCCATCCAAGGCGTTACATGGACCGGTTTGAATGACGACGTAGAAGCACTCGACGCAGCTCTTGATGTATACAACGCTAAAACCGGATACGATATTCCAATTCATGTCGATGCAGCCAGTGGCGGCTTTATTCTTCCGTTCCTTGACCCCGAAAGAAAATGGGATTTCCGCTTGAAATGGGTACTTTCAATCAGTGTTTCCGGTCATAAATTCGGTTTGGTATATCCCGGCTTGGGTTGGGTTGTATGGAAAGGCAAAGAGTATCTACCCGAAGAAATGTCTTTCAGCGTGAATTATCTGGGTGCGAACATCACACAGGTAGGTTTGAACTTCTCACGCCCGGCTGCTCAAATTCTGGGACAATATTATCAATTCATCCGTTTAGGCTTCCAAGGCTACAAAGAGATTCAGCATAACTCGATGGAGATCACCAAATACATCCACAAAGAGATTGCCAAACTGGCTCCTTTTGTGAACTATAGCGAAGAGGTGGTTAATCCGCTTTTCATTTGGTACATGAAACCCGAATATGCGAAACATGCTAAATGGACACTATACGACCTGCAAGACAAACTCGCACAAAGCGGTTGGATGGTTCCGGCCTACACCTTGCCCGCAACTCTGGAAAATTACGTTGTCATGCGCGTCGTAGTACGTCAAGGATTCAGCCGTGATATGGCCGATATGCTATTGGGCGATATCAAGAATGCCATCAAGGCTTTGGAAAAACTGGAATATCCAACCAGCACACGCATTGCCATGGAAAAGAATATTCCTATTGAACCTACTATGTTTAACCACGGTGGTCGTAGCCACAAAACGAAAAAGTCATGAACAAGGAGCTATCTTTAACACAGATAAAAGAAGCTGTTGATGAGGCTTACAAAGAATTTAAAGGAAATACCGACGGGAAAAACGCCGACTATATTCCTTATCTCGCCAATATTGACAGCCATCTGTTTGGAATCGCCGTTTGCCTCCCCTCGGGCGAAGTGGTAGAGGCAGGAGATACTGATTATCGTTTTGGTATCGAGTCGGTATCAAAGGTGCATACGGCTATCTTGGCATTGCGTCAATATGGAGCAGACAAAGTTCTCGAAATGATTGGTGCCGATGCAACAGGATTGCCCTTTAATTCGATTATTGCGATTCTGTTGGAAAACGATCACCCCTCTACCCCATTGGTCAATGCAGGTGCCATTGCCGCCTGTTCGATGGTGCAACCCGTGGGAGATCCGGTTTTGAAATGGAAAGCCATTGTAGACAACATTACCGAACTTTGCGGATCAGCTCCGCAGCTAATCGACGAGTTATACAAATCCGAATCGGATACCAACTTCAATAACCGCTCCATTGCCTGGTTGTTGAAGAACTTCAACCGCATTTACGATGAACCGAATCTGGCTCTCGACCTCTATACGCGTCAATGTTCACTGGGCGTAACGGCTAAGCAGTTGGCCATTTCGGCAGCAACCATTGCTTGTGGAGGAACCAATCCGGTGACAAAGAAGTATGTTTTCCCCAGCGAAATCTCGCCACGCATCACCTCCATGATCGCCGCCGTAGGCTTTTATGAGCATACGGGCGATTGGATGTACACTTCGGGCATTCCTGCCAAAACAGGCGTGGGCGGTGGCGTAATGGGTGTTATGCCGGGTAAGTTCGGTATTGCTGCATTCGCTCCACCTATCGATGAAGCCGGAAACTCAGTGAAGGCGCAACTCGCCATTAAATTTATCATGAATAAGTTACAGCAGAATATCTTCGGATAGGCTAAAACGCCACGATGCTTTGGGTCGGATGGTCAGAACCTTTGGGGTAGATCGTCCGACCCTTTTCTTGGTATCATCCGACCTTTTCTTACTTTGCCTGCACCGCATTCGGCTCTTTATCACCTGTACTGGGAGAAACCGCCACAGCCTGTTGCTGATAATAAGCCTCCTTCTCCTGATTCTTCTTTGTCACAATACTGGTTACATAAACCGTAAAGATAGGAAACATCATCATGCCTAAAGCTGCCAGAACGACAGAAAGCACACGTCCTGTTACAGTAATAGCCACAATATTAGAGCCTACCGTAGTAACATCCATAAATGCCCACCAAAGCGCATCACCATAATCGGTTACTAAAGGATTCACCTTATGCTCCATCACATAAAAAGCAAGGCTGGCAAAATAAACCGTGGCTAGCAGCATGGTTAAGTAAGAGACCAAAAGACTGGATGCACGATTGTACGTAAGCCAACCTACTACAATCGCTAAAGCATATCCACCCCTTACTAACGGTATGAAACGAATAAAGTAGGTTAGTTCTTCCGAGAACGTGAGTTGATAGTAATTAATGATACTCTGATAAGGAATGGCTATCAGAAAGAAGATAAAGTGCGTACGCAAGTAGTGCAGCTTACGATGAGCTAGAAAGAACTCGAGTACAAAGTCGAACAGAAACCACAGACAGATCCAAAACTGCACTTTCATATAAGATGATTGTGCATAGAAAGGGGTTCCTTTAAAAGTATCGATCGATATACTAATAATGAGAAATAATGACAAAGCCAATATAATAAGATGAAGAAATCCATAGATTCCTTTCTTGGGTAAGGCGAAGTCGGTTAGGGCACTTTTCATAAAAAGACTGTTTTAATGAATAAAAAACCCCTCGTAAGGGCGATAGAATTATAGAAGAAACAACTTGGGAATTGGTTTGTTTACTGTATCCATTTGTTAATTATCGTAGTTTAATGGGTACGTCTCAAAACATCTATATGATGATGTTGTTATACATCTGATTAAAATATTATTTTCACTTAACACCTTAACTTATGGCAAATATGAAACAAGCAGTGAAACTAGGGGTATTTACTCTGGCAATCATGAATGTAACGGCAGTAGTATCTCTACGTGGCTTACCTGCCGAGGCCGTTTATGGACTAAGTTCGGCTTTTTATTATCTTTTTGCAGCTATTGTTTTTTTGATTCCGACCTCATTGGTAGCGGCAGAATTGGCTGCCATGTTCCAAGACAAGCAGGGAGGAGTTTTTCGCTGGGTAGGCGAAGCGTATGGTAAACGCACCGGTTTCTTAGCCATCTGGCTACAATGGATTGAGAGTACCATCTGGTATCCTACAGTTTTAACTTTTGGTGCTGTTTCGATTGCTTTCATCGGTATGAACGATAAAAGCGACATGACAGTGGCCAGCAATAAATACTATACCTTGGCTGTAGTGCTTATCATTTATTGGTTAGCTACGTTTATTTCTCTCAAAGGTTTGGGATGGGTAGGTAAGGTGGCCAAAGTAGGTGGTCTGGTAGGTACGATCATCCCGGCCGCATTGCTTATCATTTTGGCAGCTATTTATCTGCTGAATGGCGGACAATCAAACATGAGCTTCGATGGTAACTTCATTCCCGACTTCACAAATTTCAACAACCTGGTATTAGCATCGGGTATCTTCTTGTTTTATGCCGGTATGGAAATGGGTGGTATTCACGTAAAAGATATGGAAAATCCATCTAAGAACTATCCAAAAGCTATTTTCATCGGAGCCTTTATTACAGTCATCATCTTTGTATTGGGAACATTCTCATTGGGGATTATTATCCCCGAAAAGGATATTAACCTGACACAAAGCTTGCTTGTTGGTTTTGATAATTACTTCAAGTATATTCACGCCTCTTGGTTATCGCCTATTATTGCCATTGCTTTGGCATTTGGCGTACTAGCCGGTGTACTTACTTGGGTAGCCGGTCCTTCTAAAGGTATCTACACGGTGGGGAAAGCCGGATATCTGCCTCCATTCTTCCAGAAAGCCAATAAGATTGGTGTACAAAAGAATATCCTTTACATACAAGGTGCTGCTGTTACCGTATTGAGTCTTTTGTTTGTGGTTATGCCCTCGGTACAAAGCTTCTATCAAATTCTGTCTCAACTTACCGTAGTGCTTTATCTGATCATGTATATGCTCATGTTCTCGGGTGCTATTGTACTACGTTACCGAATGAAGAAAGAGGGACGCCCATTCCGTATTGGTAAAAAGAACAATGGCTTGATGTGGGTTGTAGGCGGACTCGGCTTTTTTGGTTCACTGCTGGCATTCGTATTAAGCTTCATTCCTCCAAGTCAGATTTCGACTGGTAGCAATACCGTATGGTATGCCGTTCTATTTATCGGTACACTAGTGGTCGTTCTCATACCATTCATTATCTATGCTGCTAAGAAACCGTCTTGGGTCGATCCTAATACAGCATTTGAGCCTTTCCATTGGGAAGAACAAGCTGCTCCCGCAGTAGCTACAACCGCTACTTCCAGCCCTGTTTCAACAACAGCTACAACAGTTACTGCAACAGAAGCTGATGATAAAAATACACCCAAACCTTAACTTTCGTTTTTTGTAAATCAGAACCCCATCTTGACTCTAAGAGAACAAGATGGGGTTATTTATGATTATTATCTACATTTTTCCCGCAAAGTTGTTGCAGTATTAAAAAATATGACTATCTTTGCACCCGAAATCAAAAAAAGAAGGTGCCATAGCTCAGTTGGTAGAGCAAAGGACTGAAAATCCTTGTGTCCCCGGTTCGATTCCTGGTGGCACCACTTTGCAAAAAAGAGTTACTTGAATAAAGTAACTCTTTTTTGTTTTTATACAGCTATGAGCTACAAGGTTTCTAAGCCTCCAATTAAATTTACTTGCCCGGAATAAGAAGAGTACCCGACCTTGATCGTTCAAACAAAGCGCGTAGTACACAGTGAAATGTATAAGAAAAATAGCACGTTACCATACACCCCTTGTTCTTTAAAAAAAAGCTGCCGAGCTTTTTAAAAAACGCCGCCAGCTTTTTAAAATTTCCCACGGGCTTTTTCAAAAAGCCCGCCAAGTTTTTCGACTTCTTTCGCGGGCTTAAAAAATCAGGCTAAAGCAACTTCGTTTTCATGTATATAATTGAAAAATAGTATTCCAATACAAACAGAGGGGCTGGGTGTGATTAATAAATATAAAGTGCAACAATAAATAATTGGACAGATCGACAAAACAGGAAGAAGAGATTCTTGCAATGCCTATAAACAAAGGGATTCTCCGTAAAAGAGCCGGGATAGGAGAAATAAAAACTTCGGGAAAGAAGGTGTCAATAATTACTCTTTAAATAAGTGTTAAAAGAGAAAAGTCCAAAGGACTTTTTCGTTGTGAGTTTAAAAAATATGTCTACCTTTGCAAAGTCTTAAACCAAGGGACAATTTACCAATGACTCGGACAAGATAGTATTCACTTTACAACTTATCTGATATTTAAAGGTAAACCAACCTCCAACAATGGAGGATTGGAGATATAAACGGAATGTAGCGCAGTTGGTAGCGCACTACGTTCGGGACGTAGGGGTCGGGCGTTCGAGTCGCCTCATTCCGACATTTAAGATCTAATTCTCAAAGAGTTAGGTCTTTTTTGTTTCCTAATGTTTCATTTCCATGCTTGTATCCACGCTTTATGACTTCCGGCTCCGACTTATAAGTTTATTCTTCACGTCCGAACGAACGGTACTCTAAGGGAGTTAAACCAGTATGTTTCTTAAAGAACGAGAAAAAATACTCGGTCGATTGGTAGCCGAGAAGAAAAGAGATTTCTTTGACAGACTGAGACGTACTAACCAGCAACTGTTTGGCTTTGCGTAGTTTTAATTCCTGAAAGTACTTGGCAGGAGCATAGCCGGTATAATCTTTAAAAACTTTACGAAACCAGGAGTAACTAATATTTAGCCTCATCGCCAACTCCTCGGGGTCAATATTACGAAGCACGTTTTCGTTCATTATAATCTTGGCTTGCTCAATCTTCTGATCGACATCGCTTATCTCAAAAATCTTATTCTTAGAGATCGAAAGTATCATGCCAATGATGTGCAGCACAATACCCGACAGGTATTGCTGCGTACAGATCTTATCGGCTTCGGCCACTTCTAAAGCACGGGTAAAGAGGGACACCAACTCTTCGTTCAACCCCACTTCCAGTATCTGCTGTTCGCGAGTTAGAAACGCATTCTTGATCATTGAATCAACGATCGGACCCTCGAATCCAATGTAATACTCCGTCCACCCGGTCTGCTTCATCGGACAATAGGTGTGCCATTGCCCCGGATAGAGCATCATCAGGCGACCTTTGCAAACTTGCTTCTCGGGAGTTGAATCGGAAGAGAACAGACCACGCCCTTTGGTTATGTAAACCAACTGGTATTCGCGTAGCACACGGCCTTTATCGGCATTGAAAAAATATCCGGATGGATGGTCTTTGAGCGGATAAGGAGAGTTTGGGGGAATGGCTTGCAACCCAACAGTATTGACCCACAGACCAAACTTACGATCCATGTCATTTACTATTAGATACTTGAATTCTATACCCAAATCGGATTGATTATTCGCCATAAGCATGCTTTGTCAAAGTTTTAGACACAACAAAAATAGGAATAATTTTGGAGAATGCCACAAAAGAAAGACTCAGTTTTTATTGATGCCCTCGATTACAGTAAAACGTATCGGGATACAGCAACAAAAACTGAGTCTGAAAATCTTAATTTATAGAGGATTAAAATGCCTTGCGATAGATTGCTTCTATATCTTCGACAGAAGTAGGGCGAGGATTACCTCCGGTACATACATCATTGAAGGCAGCAACGGCCAATGACGGGATGTCTGCTTCCTTTACATTAATCTCGCTCAGACGCTGAGGAATATGAATGCTCAGCGAAAGCGTTTTCACGGCTTCAATAGCAGCGGATACGCCTTCGGCCTGGGTCATACCTATTGTATCAACACCCATGGCTTTGGCAATCTGAATATATTTTGAAGCAGCGGCAGACTCGGCATTATATTCCATCACATAGGGCAATAATAGTGCATTGGCCACCCCATGAGGGGTGTCATAGAATGCACCCAACGGATGAGCCATTGAATGAACAATGCCCAGACCTACATTAGAAAAGCCCATACCGGCAATGTATTGCGCTTGCGACATGGCTTCGCGGGCAACCGTATCTTGTCCATTATCAACAGCAGCCTTTAGGTTTTGGGCAATCATTTCGATTGCTTTCAGCTCGAACATATCGCTCATAGCCCAAGCACCCGGAGTGATAAAGCTTTCAATGGCATGCGTCAAAGCATCCATTCCCGTAGCGGCAGTCAAGCCTTTGGGCATTGAATACATCAACTCGGGATCAACGATGGCCACCGCAGGAATATCATTGGGATCGACGCACACCATCTTCTTGCGTGCTTCTTCATCTATAATAACATAGTTGATGGTTACCTCGGCTGCTGTTCCGGCAGTGGTTGGCAATGCAAACGTAGGAACAGCTTTGTGCTTGGTATCGGCTACACCTTCGAGCGATTTTACATCGGCAAACTCGGGGTTATTGACTACAATGCCAATCCCCTTGGCCGTATCGATAGACGATCCGCCACCGAGTGCTACTATAAAGTCGGCACCCGAAGCTTTGTATGCCTTGACACCGTTCTGCACATTGGCAATGGTGGGGTTGGCTTTAACATCGCTGTATAGCTCGTAAGGAATTTGGTTCGCTTCAAACACATGAATCACTTGGGCGGCTACACCGAATTTAATCAAGTCTTTGTCCGTCACAAAGAAAGCCTTCTTAAATCCTCGGCGGGCGGCCTCCTGAGCAATGACGCTACGGCAGCCTGCTCCGAAGTAAGAGGTTTCGTTTAAAATAATTCGATTCATAACAATAGACTACTTAGGTAGGTTAAAGGCAACTGTCATCTCTTTCATCTGCTCCTGACTCATACCGTCGGGCATGAAGCCCATGCTACGGGCATTAATATAAATCTGAGCCGACTTGCTGAGCACATCAACCTGATCGAAGGCAGCCATGATATCTTCGCCAACGGCACAAACGCCATGCTTCTCCCACATCACCACATCATACTCTTCGAGTTCTTGTATGGTGGCTTCGGCCAACTCCATCGAACTGGGCAGTGCATAAGGGATAATACCGAGACCGCGCGGACAGAATGCTTTCGTTTCCGGAATCATACTCCACAACAAGTTTGTCAGCACGTCTTTCTGCAAGAAAGGTTTGTGGTGTGTCATCGCAATCAAGTCGATGGGATGTGTATGCAAAGAAGCCTTGTAGGATGAGCCTTTAGACAACAAATAATTGTGCATACATAGGTGTGAAGGTAATTCTGATGTTGGCTTCACGGGGGCATCAGCAATAATAACATAGCTGGCACAGTCGTCCAGAATACGAATAACCGACCCGTTCTCCATGGGCCAGCGAGCCAAGTCGCGCATGCGCATATTCGTGCCTTTGCAGTAGAAGTAACAGCCTTTCAGGTAGGGAAGAGTTGTTCCAATAGGAGTTACGTCGCTTATTGGAGCCATTTGCTTGATTTCATCATCTACCAACTCGGTAATGTTGACTACGATATTGCCACCATTGCGCTCGGCCCAACCTTTTTGCCAAAGATATCCGGCTACTTCTGCCACTTCATTAATCTCTTTGACAAGAGCCGGACGATTGTTTAATATTGATTTCATTACTATTAATTATTTGTAAGATTATCGGTTTTATACATGAATATATTTATCCTTGTGCCATAGCTACCACCACTATTGATGAGATTAGGATAATCAACCCTAACAGTAGCACACCGATGGTAGAACCGCTCACTCCTTTCCACTCCTTGAGCAGCATGCCCCAGACATTGGAAAAGGTTACATTGAGCGCCATCAAAATGCTCCATGAGAAGGCTAATAATACAGGGCTGTCTATCAGAAAGCTCTTTCCCATCTCTAAGCCGAAAAACTGAGAGTACCACAGCACACCAGCCAACGCACAGAATAGTAGATTATTAATTAAAACGTTTCTTTTCACAGAAAAGTATTCATGACCTGTTTTATTTTTCATATTCTGCTGAATACAGTAAGCGGCATTCGTAAAAAAGCCTCCCACTGTTACCAGAAAAATAACAGGAAGTCCGGCATAAACAGCCTCGACCCCACCGGCAAGGGCTGCCTCTTTGATCGGCGCTCCGGCATCGAGCCCAAGCGCAAAACAAGCACTCATAAAACCTGCTAGCAGAGCTACCAGCAATCCTTTTGTCAACGCAAAATCCTTTACCGCAGCACGTCTCTCTTCTTCGGTCATGTTCTTCGACCGAAGGCTTCCGGCATAGCCGATAACGGCAATACCCGCCAGGGTAATGCATACACCGGTCAGCAACATGAGTCCATCGCCTTGCAACAAGTCTTTACCGGCAAAAAGGGCAGGAAACAAAGTGCCGAAACCGGCGCAGGTACCAAGGGCAATACTTTGTCCCAAGGCAACACCCAAATAGCGCATGCTCAACCCGAAGGTTAGCCCGCCTACTCCCCAAAGCACACCATAGATCACAGCCGACAGCGCACCGCCTGAACTCCAAAGTTGCAGCAGGTTGCTACCGGCCGGAATGGCCAGTAGCGCACCTAAGAGTGGGAAGATCAGCCAGGCAAAAACACCTTGTACTAACCAAAAGCTTTCCCACGACCAACTTTTTACTTTCTTAATCGGCACGTACGAGCTACTTTGTCCGAAGCTGCCGATGGCGATAATCAGTAATCCTATGATTGTATTCATCTTTTCGACGTTACAGCAGCTTCATACTTCTGAATTTCAGCAATAAAATCCTCCCCCACAGGAACGTTGTTCTTCAAGCAGAACATATCCCATACGGCATTCCATGGAAGTGATTTAGATTCTTCGAGAAGTGCAAGGCGCTCGAACAACTGATCATTCGCCTCATACTGACGGAGCATAGCCAACGGTTCGAGCAATGCTTGCATGAAACATTTCTGTGTAGCACGGCTACCAATTACATACGCACCAATACGATTGATACTGGCATCGAAGTAATCCAATCCCACGTGTACCTTATCCAAGGCATTGCAGCGGACAATTTCCTTGGCCAGATCGAGTGTATCATCATTCATGATCGTTACATGATCTGAGTCCCAACGCACCGGACGACTTACGTGCAACATAATCTCGGGAGTGAAAAGCAGCAAAGAAGAGATTTTATCAGCAATGCTCTCTGTGAGGTGAAAATGACCGGTATCGAGTGTTACCATCTTCCGATTCTTGGCTCCATAACCTAAATAGAAATCATGCGAACCTACCGTATAGCTTTCCGCACCGATGCCGAAGAGTTTCGATTCGATACAGTCTTTCATGTGGTTGTATTGGGTTGCAAAGATTTCGTCGAGCGATTGTTCGAGCAACTGACGATAACGCAAACGGTTTACCGTTACGTCTTTGCTGCCGTCATGTATCCATAGGTTCATGATACAAGGATCATTCTGATATTGTCCCATCGCTTCGGCAATGGCACGACTGCGTTTAGTATGCTCAATCCAGAAGTTACGAATCTCGTCATCGGGGTTAGCCAATGAGAGCGAGCCGCTTTTGGGATGCGAAAAAGAGGTCGAATTGAAATCGAGCTTCATGTTATTCTCTTTAGCCCACTGCATCCAACTTTCAAAATGTTTGGGTTCTATTTCGTTACGGTCCACTTTCTGCCCACCGAAATCGCCATAAATAGCATGCAGGTTCAAACGATGCTGCCCCGGAATATAAGAAGCTGCTTTGAGAATATCAGCACGCAGTTCTTGCATATTACGCGCCTTGCCCGGATAGTTTCCGGTAGCTTGAATTCCACCAGACAACTGTCCGTCAGGATTTTCAAAGCCGGCAACATCATCGGCCTGCCAACAGTGCAATGACAAGGAGATTTTCTGCAAATCATCCATAGCCTTGTTTACATCCACACCCACCGCAGCATAACGCTCTACGGCAATATCAAAAGCTCTTTGAATCAATTGTTCTTTCATGATAATCGTTTTTATATTAGTTTATAATTGTCTTAAAATGCATATACGCTACATCCCAGTCTTCTGTCTCTTGCGGAAGATATGTTTTCAGTTCGATGGAGCGATTAATCAGTTGGCGCATACCTGCAATATCATTGGCTTCGCCTGCTGCCAATGCCTGAATCATTACGTTACCGATAGCTGTAGCCTCAGATGGCCCTGCCACAACGGGCAATCCCACTGCATTGGCTGTAAACTGATTCAACAGGTCGTTGCGACTACCTCCGCCAATGACATGCAACGTGTCGATCGAGCGAGGAGAGAGCGAACGCAAATTCTCCAATACCTGACGATAACGGAGCGCCAAACTCTCAAAAATGCAGCGCACCATCTCTCCACGTGTTTCGGGTACAGGCTGATTCGTACCCATACAGTACGTACGAATGGCTGCAGTCATATCTGCCGGATTAGAGAAACAAGCATCATCGGGGTTGATCAAGCTGCGAAACGGTTCGCTGGCATTGGCCTCGGCTATCAGTTCGGGGTAAGAAACATCTCCCCACACCAGCCGACAACGCTCAAGCAACCACATCCCACAAATGTTTTTCAATAAACGAATCGTGCCCGCTACTCCACCTTCATTGGTAAAGTTAAGCGCTTCGGTTTCGGCTGTGATAACTGGAGCATCGGTTTCGACTCCCATCAACGACCACGTACCACTACTAAGGTATGCAAAGTTATTACTCAACGCAGGAACGGCTGCAACAGCCGATGCGGTATCATGCCCGGCTACCGCTATCACAGGCACCGCGCCTAGCCCGGTTAGCTTCTGTACTTCGGGAGTCAGCACCCCTACCCGTTCGCCGGGATGGACAAAACGACCAAAGTGATCCGGCGTCAACCCCACAGCAGCCAACAGTTCGGGGGCTAAGCAACGAGTGTGCGCATTGACCAACTGTGCAGTGGTTGCAATGCTATATTCCGTCACCATCTCACCGGTAAGCAAATAGCTCAGTGCGTCGGGCATGAATAGAATTTTATCGGCAGACTCCAACGCACTATCATTGTGACGGCGAAGGGCATCGAGTTGGAAGAGCGAATTAAAGTTCATCACCTGAATGCCCGTCAGTTCGTACACCTTGCTACGGGGCATGCGTGAAAAGAAAGCCTCGGGTGCGCCTGCTGTGTGAGGATCACGATAAGCATAAGGCTGGCGAAGCAAATGCCCGTCTTTGCCTACACATACAAAATCGACTCCCCAAGTATCGATACCGATCGAGGTAATCCGTACATCTTTACGTACGGCAACTTGCTTTAATCCATCGATGATATAGTTATAAAGTGCATAAATATCCCAATACACATGTCCGTTCGCTTCAATCAGTTGATTAGGAAAACGGTTGACCTCCTCCAGTTCCAATCCTTGGTCGGAGAAAGATCCTAAAATAGTGCGGCCGCTGGTAGCTCCCAGATCGACAGCAAAAAAACAGTTATTCATGATTGTTTTTAGTTGATAGGGAGGCAAAGATAGCGTTTCGGGTACCATTTTTGCCTACTGTTTTTGATGATAAAAATGTGTTTTTTGACTTATTTGTCGCGCTGAAGAGTTATCCCCATCAGCCCAATCACTACATCATTGGAGAGTGTTTCGAGTGTCAAATGGCTAAGTTGCCTAGTTGCATGAATCGGCATATCGAGCAAAACACCTGCACCTCCTTCGATCGAACGCCCATAAACACCCTGAATATTCAAATCTTTTTCTAAATCATTACTTACTTTTCCAGTAAGCAGATGCAATCGATAAGGACGTGGAGTACCCAGCTTAAAGGCATAATTATCGACAAAAAAGTCTTGTTCAATCGGACACCAGTTATCAGGAGGAGTCAGCTCTAACGAGTCGACACTTCCATCGATATAATGAACCCTAATCACTCCATTAGGCAGATGACACTGCATATGATTCGTAGTACCCACCATAAGTAAATAAACGTGTGAAGCCTTGCCTGTAAGCGGCACTGAAATACGTTCCGGATAATTATCCCAAAGAGAGGTAAAAGCAACATTTCGTCCCATCGCAGGAGAACAAAAGGAGACGCCTAAGGGAGTATCAATTTTACCGTTACGAATACATGAGCGCAATCCCGAATCATCTACTACAGCCGTAGTGGTAGGATGACACCATTCTCCAATTCCCTGTTTGGGCAACTGTAAGGTTGTGTACGGAGAACGAGGTGTGAGGTATTCATTACGAAACAAATCGGTAACAAAAGCATTAAAGGTACTCGTCATCTCGACTGTTTCGCAAGATGGAGTAACAGATGCGAAAGGTCTTGCCATATTTAAAGACGGAGAGGCTATTTCGACATGAATCGGTTGCCACCACTCCATCTCTGCTTGCGACAAGCGAACAAATAAAGTCCGAGCACCGGGTACACCGACCACTTGCCCAGTGAGACGACGGGGCGAAAGTATCGTCTGCCTCAACACTTGTTGAGGGTCATGGAGCGAACAAAGTTTTACTCCCTCAGGTATATTCAAAACAAAAGATTCGTCTGCATAGACTTTCGCAGAAGGGCTCTCTATACAAATCAAGTTTGCTCCTGTCCAATGTACTTCAATCAGAGCCTTGCTTACAGGAGCTACCTCAATAGCTATAACCGGCAAGCCCGAAGCTGCCTCTACCCTTGTCCATCGGACTGGATATCCATTGACTAGAACAGACTTTATCTTTTCTTTACGTGCATTCAATTGCAATGAGAGTGTATGTGGTGTATCAAATCGCTGCGTTATCAGATAGCTATCTTTCTCCCCTTTACGTTGAAACCTATACGATATATCAGGAGTTGTCAATGCCGCCTTGTCCCATGTTTGAGGAAAGCCCGGACGAATAACCAGACGATGCTGAAGTGCATCAGGCAAAAGACCAAACAAGCCCTGCACCAATACACGAGAAGCGACACCAATAGGATCTCCAAAGTCGCGATAACACTCACCACGGGCGGCATCATAAAAACTAACTTGCCCGAAGTTTCCCGGACTACCTCCCAAATACATCCCGTCGAGTATAGAGCTCTTCAGTAACTGTGTACCTTCGTCCGAGCGCCCTGCTTGAAAATAAGCGAATGCCGTATGCATCACTTCCGCAAAAGCCACGTTATTGATGCTCCACGCATATGGCAACCAATTGGTAGTAGCAATCGTCGCATACGCATCCTTTTCGTCCAGTCCAGCGGCATGAATCGGAATATGCGGTAACTCAGTATCTATATAGCGCGTGGCCTGATAAGCTTGAAAGGGATCGCCCACTTCACTATCCAGCGCATGATAGATAGTCCATGCAGCAGCACTTTCATGCAGTCGTTTCTTACCCATGAAGTCTTGATATTCGGCCCAATGCCCTTTCGATGCGATCCAAAGACGAGAATTCAGTGCATGCAATATCTTGTTTGCCTCTATATGATACGGAGCCGCATCACATCCAATGAGTGATGCGATCAAAGCGGCCTGTCTATTGGCACGATAATTATAAGCTGACGAATGTGTAACAGCACCACTATTATAGTAGAGTGCATCGCTAGCCCAAATACAGGCATAAGCATCATACAAACCGTCGTTGTCCGGATCATAATTTCGCTTCTCCCAAGCCAAATGACGTACCAGTACCGGCCACATTTGTCGAGCGTAATCCAAATCACCCGTCCAGTTAAAATGCCAAAGAAGTTCATCAATATAACAAAGGTTCATATCATAATGATGCATTTGATCATTGCGACGAGGGTTTCGGCATATGTACCCGTTGCTATATTGTGGAGTGCCCCACTGCTTAACCGAACGCGCCAGGTTCAACAATGTATCTTGCGCCGGGTGTGGAATGGTACAAGGAACCTCCGTTACCTGACTAGCTGCATACGCATCGAAATGACTCCGTGCCCGATCGTGCCAACCTAACACATCGCCTGTATAGGCGGCACGCCAACCACTAAGTGGCATGCGCCAACCAATAGCACCGTGAAGCCATACCTCACCATCCCAAATCGCATCGGCAGCAACCGACAAAGCACCACCGAGTGTATTGAAATAAGCATCCGGGGTTTCTATCTTTATCCGTGAAGCTAGAGAGGAACGGGTAGCCTCAGCCTCGTTATATCGCTTCCGCCCTTCAGTCAACGATGGTCGCTGTAAAGTCAATGCAGTAAACAGCAGATACTGTTCTTTTGATTGAAGCTTGAGGGTACAGCGTTGTAACAACGAATCGCCAGCCTCGAAACTATCCGCAGGATCAGCCCCCATGTCCCCATTGCGGCTTAATCGTTTTGCTCGAATCGACGACAAGAAGCCATGAAGTGTAGCACCTACCATATCGGATGATTCGATACGCCACACAGCACCATCTTCGTCGGGTAACGCAAGAGCGGAAATACATATCTGCCCCTTCCCCCATGCCGGATCACTCAAGCGGTAACTGCGTCGCCCTGCCGTATAGCGTGCTTCGCAATATGCCGTAGAATCAAGTGGTAACTCACTTCCATTCATTACTATACGGAAAGATATATTGCGACTATTCTTTTTATCGTAGGTTGCAAAGACAGGCCGATCACTCGTCTCCAGCCGAAAAGGAGAGTGATTCCCATAAAGCGCACGCGTATACCGGTTCGTTCCGTTGACCGAAACAAAATCATCACCATCGGGACGATACTGCAGCATACGTTTCGCTCCCCGCTTATGGTCATTGTAGGTAGCCGGTATTGTCTGAGCCAAACTCACGCTCAGAGTACCCAAACAGATGAAAGTCATCAATAGCTTCTTCATGCTCATTATGGCATCGATTGTAAACCTTCCCAACGCACATTCCAAGTACCGTCTTTCGGAAAACCGGGATTAGTTGTCCGGCATCCGTCCCAACCTGCACACATCAAAGCCACTGCCGTAAGCAAACCGCCATTTCCGGGAAGGTAAACGCGCAAACGTCCGTCTTGATAATTGTGTCCGTTTACTAAGTATGTATTGGTCCGTTTTTCCATAAGTAGAGCACCTACCGCCTTCTCGGGTTCACCCAATCGAGTAGCATTCATAGCAGTCATCGGATAATCCCAACCCCAGGTTTTACCCCAATTCCAGTTATCCCAAATCCAATGAAGTGTATTCTTCATGTAATCCTCACGAATTAACTTATTCATTGGTAAAATTCCGACACTGCCTAGTACTGCCATATGATCAGAGGTAAAACGAATATCTTTATAAGTGTCTGTAGCTGTTTCGGCAGCCAAATAGAGTCCCTCTTCATTATATGCTAAGGGCGAAAGTTTGTCAATCATCTCATCCCAATTCAGGTTTCTCTTTTCCCCGAAGCGTTCGCGCCACTTCTGGGCTGTTTCCAAAGCAAAGTGCCAATACGATAGTTCAAACGGTGGATTGACGGTTTCGGCTGCACGCAAGGTTTCTTGTGCAGGGATAGCACCTTTCAGCACAAAGCGCCCCTCTAACTCTTCATAGGTTGCGAAGGAATAGATAAAGTCGGCCGTTTGCTGTACCAATTGATTGTAACGATCCAGAACTTCATGCGTAGGATTGGAGCGATAAAGCAGTTCTGCCAGGTAGATAAGATGCGGTTGTTGCCAGATTAAAAAGCTACCCACTTTAGAGGGTGCCTCTATACCACTCGGATCGGTCATTTTCATCCAACGCAAGCCTGCAAAGCCTTGTCGATTGGCTATTTCCCGAGCAATGGAAGCCGATTTTTCATACCAACCAAGCGTACGATCGAGCAATTCCGGGCGATTCCAAAGAGCAAATTGTGCCTGATGCCACCATATCATCTCTAGATGAAACTTCCCAAACCACGAATTATAAGTCAATCCAGTTTCTTGTGGAGGAGTCGACCCGGCACATTGAATAGCAAGCAAATATTGACTCAGTACAACACGCCGTTCCAATTCTTTGGCTCGCACATCGGTACATGCCGAAAAATCGACTGCCCCCCCTTTGCTCCAAAAGTTGATCCAATGCTGAGCAGCCATTTCCATTGTTTCCTTGGCTGTGGATGAAACGGTAGCCGACGTCAGCGGCGATTCGGGTGTGAAAGCACAAGTAAAATTAAATTTATCCTCACCAGGGGTCAATACAAAATAGTTCTTTTGTTTCTCGGCAAGCTTAGCAGCTCCTTCCCAACGGATATCCACATAATAGGTTGTTGCACCAAGTTTACGCTCAAGTACGGCTCTTTGTGGCTTTTGCAATATGAGCGTGGTTGTATGCAAGTCATTCGCATCCCAATTACAGGCATCGTCACAATGTCCTCCCGTTGGATAAGGAAAGCGAAAGTTGATTCCTGTTCTCGCCTTGGAATGGATGCAAGCAGCGATCTTATCTTCTGTAGGATGACAGGCCGTTTGCACCTCAAAGAGCTGATTATTCATTGTAAACCGGCTTTGGATAACTCCTTTCCAAAGATTTAACTGTTGCTGTATATGAGTGATCTGAGTAGCAGTAATACCTTCCTCGCATTCAAATCCTACAATGCCTAAATGCAAGCGATGAGGATTCACACGAAACCAATTAGCAGCTTCCTTAGCTCGCCCATCTTCGTTGAATTGTACGGCATAGGGTTCTGCTTTACCTCGTCCAAAATCATATAGCTTAAGCGTTTCGTCGTGGATATACCCATTGGGGTTATCGAAGCTATGCCACCCCCACTGGCTTTGTGTACCTAAAGGAACACCTGCTTTATACATTTCGGGAAAAGTTTGCAACCCGGTAACATCAACGGTGAAAGCAAACTCACCATTTCCCACAGAAAAGGACGACAAAGAGTCGAAGGCGGTTATTTGCGGAGAGTTACGTTCCACTAAGGCCTGTCTGTCAATAGGCGTGGGCACTCCTGCCTTGCAACTGATCAATGCAACAAAAGATACAGGAATAAGGTAGTTAAGAATCTTTTTCATGATATTTTTTATCTATAAATTAATTATGAGTGAATGGAGATAAACCTCCACATTAGTGTAATCAGTACTCAGCGTATAGTTAGCCGCATCGTCAACCAATGGATTTAATCCATGAGCTTTTTCCCAAATATCGGGCATACCATCTTGGTCGCTATCGATCCGTACTACTCCTACGTTCAACAGAGGCCATCCTTCCACCTCAAGAGGAGAGTTGATAATTCCTTTTTCACCCTCACGGCCCTCACCGAGGCGAACCTGATGAAGAACATTGATGTCGTATGAATCGCGACGAAAACTACATCCGACCTCCTTCAACACTTTTTGATAGGCTTCCATCGGCAAATGCTCTTTTATCGGTTCGTAAGCAAAAGGAACTTCTACACGAGCAGTAGATCCGGTCTTTTCACCCCCTACTCCTCTCCAGTTATCTTCACTTATTTCTTCATTCCCTATCATGACATTAGCATGTAAGTAATAACGCCCGGTACCATCTTCAGAAACATCGAGCAACCGCTGATGACGCGAAGCTGGTCCAGGCTTATAGTAATTGGCGACCATATTAATTTCCCCTCCTCTACCACCACCATAAGCAGACTTAAACCCCCAATTATAAACGACATTGTTACGAAAATCGACCGATTTGGTTCCTTCAACAGAAGAAAATCGTGGATTACGGCTAGCATGATTGGCCAATAGGTTATGATGGAATGTGGCTTTGTTGCCTCCCCAGATTCCTCCGAATCCATGATTGCCTTTTGTGTGTACAGAATGATTCAAACTATGTGACACAAGACACCATTGTACAGTGAGTCGTTCGGTCTTATAAATCGACAAACATTCATCAATAGACCAAGACACCGACAAGTGGTCAAAGATTACATCATGTTGCCCATAACGTCCGCCACCTATACCGTCGCTATCAAATTGATATCGGTCACCCACACGCACACGAAAATAGCGTAAAATAACATTACTAGCATTCACAATTAACGGGTAGTCTTTAATGCAAATACCATCACCAGGAGCAGATTGTCCTGCGATTGTTATGCTATCATTATCAATACGCAGAGGAGACAATAATTCAATAATGCCGTCTACTGCAAAAAGAACCATACGAGGGCCGTGCTGTTCTACGGCATCACGTAAGCTACCAGGTCCCGAATCGTTCAGATTATTCACAGTTAAAACTTTACCCCCACGTCCACCTGTTGCATACTTACCGTACCCTTCTGCACCAGGGAAAGCGGTGAGTTGTGCCCTAGCAGTAATAACAATAAAAAAAAAGAAGTATGCAAAAAAGAAAGCTTGTTTCATAATCTGTCTATGTTAACCAAGTAAGGTAACGATATAAATACAGATCGTTACCTTACCCTTATAATGGATTTATTAATAAGTACATCAATAACATGGATGTTGCTGTCCTGCCAGCCCGGGGTTGATATCGATAATAGCGGTAGTAGAGAGTGGTAATATCTCTACAGAATTCTTTTTCAATCCGGCAAACATATTCACAATCCAGTTATTAATACTACTCAGCCCTTCCACTTCTTTGAGTGAAAGTTGTCCTTTGCCCATCGTAGAACGGGAACCAAACATATTCACGATTGTATAAGAGACCTTCTTCACCGTTTGCCCTGCTGGCACAGATGCCTCTGTCAGATAGACCTTTCCTTGTGCATCTTCCAATAAATCTTTTTTCAGGTATCCTTTATCAGAGGTATTCAACGTATTCAACGTTATAAGTTCTTTTTCCGTAAGATTTAAAGCGGCCAAATCACTTTCATTGATTTTCAGGAAAGAAACAGCTACCGTTGGATCTTCAAAAATAGCCTTGCCGGTCTTATATGCACGATAGATGTCTACATTCCGATAAACAGCTTCACGATTCGCCAGATTATATAGTTTCTCTTTCTCCGCTGTTAGTGCTTCATATAAAATACCCCAACGAGTTAGGTCGGTTTTACGTAAGGATTCGTTAGATAATTCCAATTTACGTTCCAATATGATGGCTTCTTTAAACTCAGCATAGCCACTAGGAATGATACCAATCTTTGTTTCATCGCCTTTAAATGCACGTTTACGCACGGCCTTCAATGCATTTACAGCCTCTGGCACCGGGTTGTTGTTGAGCTCATTTAAGGCCTCTGCGTACATAAGCAGTACATCCGAATAACGCAACAGAGGCCAGTTTATATCACGACGACTTGCCGAACTACCAATATCTTTCTTCCAGTTTACACGATATTTACCAATCGCATACCCCATATATGTATTCATCTGGTAGGTATCATCAGCGAGGATTCCATAGTTACACACAGAGACATCACGCCGTTGATCACCTTCTGCAAATTCAAAGTAAAGGGTTGGCATAGCTACCATTTGAGCACCTCCCTTACCAAAAGTCAGGTTTTTAGCATTTAAAGAGATACCGCTTGTATAACCAATACGAATATCGGGACAATTGGCGCCTTTGCACCCATACTCCAACATTGTTTCATCATTGTACTGCCCTAAACATAAATTACGAAACAATTCATCGTAATTATCCAATAGCCTATTTTCATTCTTAAGAATCACTTCTTTACAGGCATCAGCAGCAATTTGATATAGTTCTTTGATACGAGTAGCGTCACTGCGTTGAGAAATATGCACCGTACTTTGATTATAAGGTACCGTGCTCAAATCCCATCGCAAAGAATGTCCGGCAGCATACAAAGCAACCCGTGCCAAAATACCATAAGCCGCATTCTTTGTAAAACGCTCAGTTGTTGATATTATACCTTCGCTTTTCCATGGCAACAATTTGACTGCTTCCTGCAAATCGGCTACGCAATGATCGTAGATGGTATCACGGCTCACACGAGAAGAAGAAAAGGTAGGCAAGTCGGCAACCGGTACATTCGAGTAAGGAACATCTCCAAAGAAACGAACCAAATTCCAGTATGCGTAAGCCCTGATTGCCAATGATTCGCCCAATAGAGAGTTGATCTTCTTTTGCTCGGCAGGCGAGGCTGCCGTCATTGCAGGCAGGTTCTTGATACAGACATTGGCGTATTCGATCGCTGCATACATGGTTGTATACGTATTAGACACAATGGTTGAGGTCGTATATACATAATTGGAGACATCATACTTCGAGTTGCTTTCTGTAGAACTTGATTCGTCGGTACCCATTAATAGCTGATAGTTCAACTCTTGTGTAAATAATTTCGGATAAGCACCGACTACCGTCATTTCAGCGCGGCCTACCGTTTCGAAAACAGTAGAGCTGTCTGCTTTCGACTCTGATGGCATATCCAGCCAATCTTCACATGATGTGAATGCAAGAGACAGGATTGAAATCCCTATTATATTGATTATCTTTTTCATCTTTAGTATTTATTTAAAAAGTTAAGTTTACGCCTACCACATAGCTCTTCGAGCGAGGGTATGAAGAGTTATCAACACCCGGAGTCAACGCACTGCTTGTAGCAGCAACCTCAGGATCATAGCCTGTATATCCTGTAAACGTATAAACGTTATTAAGGGTGCAATACACACGGGCATTGGATAACCGAGCCTTCTGAACCCATATCTTCGGCAACGTATAGCCGAAAGTGATTGTATTAAGACGTAAGTAAGATCCATCTTCCAAATAATAACTGCTATAATCACTGATAGCCGTCTTGTTATCTGAAGCCAAACTCCACATAGCCGTTTTACTATATTGTCCAGGGTTCAATGAAGATAATTTCGCCAAGTCAGTTGTTTCCTTTCCGGTAGTTGGATCAATTAACATAAACCGATCATTCATTACATCTAACGTATTTTGATTAGGCATATAAGGACCGATAAAACGTTGTGTACTCATATTAAAGACTTTGTTACCTACAACGAAATTCATAAAAACAGTAAGATCGAAACCTTTATAAGCAAACGTATTATTGATTCCACCGGTAAACTTAGGTGCAGCACTTCCTATCACTGTGCGGTCATTGGTAGACCACACCGGATTACCGTCTTTGTCTGTTTCCCCTGCTGTTGGTATATACTTCGGGTCACCCGGTCTTACTTTGGCTCTATCTCTGTTTTTCAAGGCAGGTATCCCATCTTTCAGCTTATAGGTACCATCTGCACTTTGTGCAAAATCGTCTGTAGTGTAAATACCATCATAAATAAGACCGAAATATTGCCCTAACGGTTTACCGACTTCTACTTTATAAGCCATGCGAGATTCATAGTCGGAAAGCATATAAGAGCCTTCACTGTCATCACCATAAAGTGAAAGTACTTTTGAGCGATTGAAGGCAATATTAAAATCGGTTGTCCATGTAAAGTTCTTGGTACGAATATTTGTTGAATTCAACACAATCTCAACTCCGCGATTGCGAATTGAGCCCACGTTTTGATATTGATTTGTATACCCGGTAGAACTTGGAATCTTATTTTTTATCAGCAGATTAGACGATTCATTATTATACCAATCAATCCCGAGATTTAAACGTCCCTTAAGTACTGTGATATCCAATCCTATATTAGTCGTAGTGGTCTTTTCCCATTTCAGATTCGGATTACCGATTGTTGATCCGGGTACATAAGTAATAAAATCCTTCCCATTTGATGTATAATAGCCTGATTCGTAGCTGGTAGTATACATACCGTCATCAATATTATTATTACCCGATGTACCATAACCAACACGCAGTTTCAAGTTGTCTACAAAGTCAACATCTTTCATAAAGTTTTCTTCTGAGATGCGCCATGCAGCAGAAGCCGAAGGGAAATATCCCCACTTATTTCCACGTGCAAACTTCGAAGAGCCATCCGCACGTAATGTTCCGGTAAAGAGATAGCGTTCATTGAAGTTATATGAAAGGCGTCCGAAACCCGAAACCAACCCTAACCTATCTTTTCCCGACTTCCAGGAGTAAGGCATACCCATACTCACATCATTCAATCCAAAATTACCGTCAGAGAATTCACGGTATTCATTATTCAAACTCATTGATTCTTGGTAATAAGTCTCTTGTCCAAGCAACACGTTGAAACTATGCAAAGTTGCTATTTTGAAAGCGTAATTCAATGTATTTGTAAACTGATAAGAGTATCTCTCGTTATTGTTTCGAGAGCCATAACCATATGGGCTCTTATTGGCCGTAGCTTGTCGGGTACTGCCGTCATCCCAATAATCTGATCGTATCTGCTGCCATAAGTAACTACCGGAAGTACGAAAGGTCAGATTCTTTATCAAATCGATTTCTAAACCGGCATTAGCAGTAAACAAACGTGTATATTTATCATTCTGTACTGCATTATTATCTAAAATTGGGTTATTAATGTCATAATCAACACCATATTCGGTACCCAGATCATCACTGATATCGGTGCCAATCATTTGTTCATTGGTATAGCGAGTACCTCCGGTCACAGGTTGCAGAATCGTTTGTTTTAATTTTCCTCCCAACGAACCGCCACCTTCTATCTGAGTGTCTTGAAAGCTACTCGAGAAGTCAAATCGTATGCCTTTCCACAATTCATGATTAATCTTCGTACGTATACTGTTTTTTAAATATCCGTGTTTAGCCATAATTCCATCCTCACCTGTATAATTATAGCTTAACATATATTTGGTTTTTTCACTACCACCACTCACTGTTACGTTGTGAGTTTGAGTTAATCCAGTCTTTCCAAATACCAGATCCTGCCAATCGATCCCTTCCCGAGAGCCATATTCCTGCCGAATGCGGCTATAAGCATTCGTATAGAAATCGGTGCTATTTATATCACCGCCAAACAAACTGGCAAACTTACTGTCATCCCCCCGAAGCGTCTGAAATTCGTACTGATATTTCACATAATCCTCGACATCTAGCAGTGACAGACGCTTCCCTAATTGATTAAAGCTAAGAAAGCCGTTGTAATTCACTTCTGTCTTACCCGATTTTCCAGACTTTGTTGTTATAAGAATAACACCATTTGAGCCGCGAGCACCATAAATGGCAGTTGCTGAAGCATCCTTCATTACGTCAATCGATTCAATATCATTGATATCCACGTTTTGCAAGCCATTTTCCATCTGAAAGCCATCGACAATATACAAAGGTGATGTGCCTTGCGTAATAGATGTCCCCCCACGTACGGTTATGTTTATATCTGCTCCCGGGGCACCACTCTGCGAAACAACATTCACACCGGCAGCCTTGCCGGACAGAGCTTGTGCAGCAGTAGTTACCGGAGCTATTTTCAAGTCGTTCGCACTTACCGACACCGAAGAGCCGGTTAAGTCTTTACGCTTTACTTTGGCATAACCGATAGCAACTACCTCATCCAGCATCAGCGTCGATTCTTTTAAGGTTACATCGATTTTTGTCCGGTTACCAATCACTACTGTGGTAGGTTCGTAACCGACAAAAGAGATAACCAATTCCTTGGCCGAAGCAGGAATGGTTAAAGAATAGTGACCATTTAAGTCGGTAATTGTTCCGGTTGAACTGCCTTTCACCATCACAGAAGCACCGATCACAACGTCTGTTGCATCGTTTACCGTACCGGTAATAGTCTTGCTTTGAGCCAGAACACTTAAGGGACATCCAATTAGAAGAATCATCCCTAAACATAGGACTTTGTGTAAAATTCTCATAGTTTAATTTATAAAATGTAAAGTAATTATCAATAGAATATGGTATAACAAAGGTGTTTGCTATCTTTAAGGCTAGATAGCATATGCAAAAGTAAGAACTATTCTATACTAATAGAATAACGTATTTGGCTTAAACACTCTTGGATTTGACATAAAACGTTCCAAAAGCATTTTACACTGAACCGTTATTTTTTGTAATGATATCATCACATCAAGGCACAAGAATTCCAAGCAAGCACCTAAAACCATTCGATGCGATGGTCGGAACCTTTGGCAGGAATGGTCGGAACCTTTGCTTTAAAGGTTCCGACCATTTTAACTGAACAGTTTCATCTCTTGCTTGGCATGACTATCTTATCGTACTGATTCTCGGCCTTAATCTCGGTATACTTCGGGGCATCTATCATTTCGACTAATGCACGCAATACAGGTCCTTCACCCATCGGGTCATTTTCCTGTGTAGGACGATTGTAGTAATAAGATAAGGAGGGCATAATGCCAGTACCCACGCAAATAGTGGTTACATCGCCCGCATCGGTAATCTTTGACAGCATTCCCTTTAATCCCTGTTCGGCTACATAAATAAAATCGGGATGCAACCAACCTTCTTTTACCCCACGAGCCATTCCAAATACAAACATCGCCGTGCCGGTAATTTCCTCATAAGAGTCGGTTTTGTCGAGTAACTGATGCCAAAGCCCACTCTGTCCTTGATAACGGGCTATCCCACTGGCTTGTTGGCGAAAGTTATCTATGACTGCTTGGCGCATGGGGTGATTTTTCGGCATCCGACTCAGCAAATCGGCTTGCGCCATAAAAACCCAACCATTAGCGCGGCTCCAGTGGGCTACACCATGTTCACAATTATCCGTATGATAACAATGGTAATAGAGTTGCTTTTCGGGACACCATAAATAACGAGTATAGTTAATCACTTGGTTGGCGGCATCATTAAAGTAACGGTCATCTCCGGTAAGTTGCGCCATACGCGACAAGAATGCAATTGCCATGAAAGCATCGTCGGCCCAAATGGTATTGACGTGTGGCCACAGTCTGGCGATAGTGCCATCGACCAATCGAGGTTCTGCATAATTTAAATGCACGGCTGTTTCGTCAATATAAGCCCGAAAGGCATCATGTGGCAAGCGCATCTGTAAGTCAATCAGGCTGGCAGCCATCGGTCCGTTATCATCAAGACGCTTACCACGAAAAATCATGTGCCAGCTCAATTTACGTACACCCATCCATCCCTCTTCCTGAAACGTCTGAAGATATTGGCGACGAAAGTAGTCAAGATTACCTTCATTAAAAACGAAATCCATATTACGACGTACATAACGTTCATACTGTTTGTCACCAGTTTTATCGGCTAGTTCCATAAGGGCAATATGAGTAACCCCATTGGTGTAATGCCAATTGTTGTACTTACTATTCACTCTTACATCCATTGAGAGCGGAAGATTATTGACCGACCTAAACGTTTCGCCGGTACGAGTATTTTTAAAATCATACGTAGTACTGCCGAGAATCCGATTGGCTATTTTCACAGCTGCTTCCGAAGCGGTCATTTGCGTCTGTGCCGATAGGGATGTAAAGCAGAAGAATGATAATAGGATAAACAACGTGTTCTTCTTCATGTTTTTCTTTGATTAAATTAGGGAGAGTTTATTTGGATTGTTTGTTCGATGGCATCAGCTCTATAGTGACGTTTTTCTGATTGACACCGGTACAATAATTAAACTCGGGAGGCAGTTTGGCCGTAATGTGAACATCTTCGAGAGTAATATTATGAATAGGCATTTCGGGCAATCCATTAAAGAAGAGTGCACGTCGTGCATTGGAGCAAACGAGATTGCGAATGTGAATGTTGCGAAAACAGGGTGTCGTGATATCGACCGGCACCGGGTCTACCTTGACCGGAACAACCTCACCACTTTCAAGTACTTCAACCGCAGATTTTCCTCCGTAATAAAGATTGAAGGTAATAGGTTCGGTTGGAATATCGATCATAGATACGTTATTTACATAAATATTCTCGACTACTCCCCCACGACCACGTTTGCTTTTAAAGCGTAAACCGACGTCGGTACCAAGAAATTGGCAGTTACTCACCGATATGTTGCGTACCCCCCCACTCATCTCACTGCCCACTACAAACCCGCCATGACCTTTAAAAACAGTACAACCGTCTACTACCACGTTTTCGCAAGGACGAGCCCGACGAATACCATCTTCGTCCTTGCCACTTTTCAGGCAAATACCATCATCGCCCACATCAAAACTGGAGTTTACAATAAGCACATTACGACACGATTCTACATCGATCCCGTCGCCGTTCTGCGCATAACTGGGATTACGAACCTGAACCTCTTCAACCAATACATTCTCACACATAAGCGGATGCAGGTTCCAAGCCGGAGAGTTTTGAAAGATCACTCCCTGCAGCCATACGTTGACACACTCCACCAAACTCACCATCACCGGACGAAGAAACGGACGAAGTTTCTGCCACTCAGCCTCTGAGGAGACACCTTGCGGTACGTTCATATTACTGATTGTATCGCCATGCAACGTCCCGGGATATGGAAACCAATAAGTAGGGCGCTTATACACACCACCACGAGCAATCGTTGCTTTCCATTCACTCTCGGTTACCTTCTCACGCTTTAACGGACGCCAGTAATGACCATTCCCGTCTATAGCTCCCTGGCCGGTTATAGCTACATTAGTCAAATTACGCCCTGAGATAGGAGATTGGCACCGACGGGTATCAAGCCCCTCAAAGACCGTTTCGACTAGTGGGTACAGATCAACATTGGGCGAAAAAAGAATGATAGCACCTCTTTCCAAATGTAAATTAATATGGCTTTTTAGTACAATAGGTCCTGTAAACCAGATACCGGCAGGTACATTTAACTGCCCGCCCCCCTTGGCTGCAAGCCACTCAATACCTTTATTAAAGGCATCGGTACAAAGTGTTATGCCATCACCTTTGGCACCAAAATCGACAATCGATCGAAATCGATCAGGAAAACGAGGTGCTTTCACAACAGGCAGAGAAATAGGTAGTTGCTTATACAAACTCGTATAGTCTTTTTGAGCAACGATTGTTGTAGTCAGTAGCAAACTGAGAAATAAAAGTAGTTGTTTCTTCATATTCATAATGTTCTTTAACGATGGATTATTTATTAAGTTCCAGACACCCCATGATAAACGGACCGGTTGCTTTAGCGTCGTTATCGCGCATCTTCTCGCCTATATAATACTCAAAACTACCATCGCGATAAGGGTTACCACCCAAACCACCTACCTGACAACAACGAGTAAGCGAGAGGTCACCATTGGGTAGTTCGACAAGCAACTTACTTTTCAAACCATCAAAAGCTTTTTCAGCGATAGCGCGATAACTGCCGGGCAAATATCCTTTATTTACTGCCTTAGCATAAGCATACATGCATTGCGCTGTAACCGATGCTTCGGGAAAATTTCCTTTTCGCGTAGGTTGGTCAATAACCTGATACCACAATCCGTCTTTATCCTGATACTTAGGAAGAGTATCAGCAAGACCTTGTACCCACTTTATCATGTCGGTACGATCAGGATGCGTAGTAGGTATATAATCGAGCCCATCGACCAATGCCATAAACCACCATCCTATACTTCTACCCCAGAAGCTGGGTGAGTGTCCGGTTTCCGGATCAGCCCATTGTTGCTTCTTACTCTCGTCCCATGCATGATGATAAAGTCCTGTTTCTGGATCAAATGTATGTTGATGGCAAATAGTATATTGAAGAACAGCCTCATCAATCCATTCCGGTTTATGAAACTCAGCACCATATTGTGCTAGAAACGGAGAAGCCATATAAAGACCGTCAAGCCATATCTGATGTTGATAGATCAATTTGTGCCAATAAGCTCCTTCGAGGGTGCGGGGATGGTTCTTCATCTGCTTAATAAGTACCTCCATCGCAAGTTTATACTTCTCTTTGTTGGTTTGCCTATAAAGATCGAAAAGCACTTTACCCGAATTAATATAGTCTATATTATAAGTTTCGGGAGCATAAAGATGTATCTGACCCTGTTCGTTAATTAAAGAATCTGCCCAGTGCTCTACATAAGTAAAATAACGTTGTTCACCGGTTTTATGCCACATTTTCAACATAGCACAACAACCCACCCCTTGTGCATAACCGAAAAAAAGCCGCTTGCCGTGATCCAACTGATAGGCTTTTGGAAAACGATGCATTTCAGAATCTGCAAAACGCTGAGCATATGTAGAGCAAACAAGATGATTCGTATTCTTTTTTCGCAACACATCGCTTACAGCAACAATTGGAGAGGTTTCCACTTTAGGATGTGCCGATAGGAAGAATACAAATACAAAGAAAAACGAAAAAAGACTTGGTATGGCTTTCATAATACTTTCATTAGGTTTAACAATTAGAATAAAATAGCGAGGTTACAAAGATAGTAAGAGTTCTACCCATTTATCATGGTCGTTTTGACACTAATCTTATTCATTTTGCTTGTTTATGCATCTTATGCTTATTTCATGCATAAAAAAAACAAAAAAACATTGTTTTATGCAAGATATACCAAGAATTATGCATACTTTTGCTGCGTTCTTAGAATAATTATACAAGATGAAGAAGAAAGCAAACCGGTTAGATGCCATCAAAATGATTATCTCCAGCAAAGAGATAGGATCACAAGACGAACTGCTGCAAGCACTCGCCAGCGAAGGTTTTGAACTGACGCAAGCCACCCTTTCGCGCGATTTGAAGCAAATGAAAGTAGCCAAAGCAGCCAGTATGAATGGTAAGTATGTGTATGTATTGCCAAACGATATTATGTACAAACGAATCGGCGAGCAAACAGCCGGCGAAATGCTGAAACACAGCGGCTTCGTATCACTTCAATTCTCAGGAAATCTGGCCGTGATACGTACGCGACCGGGATATGCCAGCAGCATGGCATACGATATCGACAACCATGAGTCGAACGAAATATTAGGCACCATTGCGGGTGACGATACCATCATGTTGGTGCTTCGCGAGGGAGTGGCAACCACCGCCGTACGCCGTTTCTTATCGACCATTATCCCTAATATTTAACAAACATATATTATATTGCTTAAAAAAGAGATGGATACTCAACAAATAGATGTTATGGTAGCCGACGCCTCACATGAGATTTACGTTGACACTATTTTAGAGACAATCAGGAATGCCGCCAAAGTGCGCGGCACAGGCATTGCCGAACGTACACACGAGTATGTTGCTACAAAAATGAAAGAAGGCAAAGCAATTATTGCACTATGCGATGATGAATTTGTTGGATTCAGTTACATTGAATCCTGGGGCAACAAGCAGTATGTGGCTACCTCGGGCTTGATTGTAGACGACCGGTTTCGAGGTCTGGGTATAGCCAAACGCATCAAACAAGCCTCTTTTATGCTGGCACGTTTGCGTTGGCCCAAAGCCAAAATATTTAGCCTGACAAGTGGTGCAGCCGTCATGAAAATGAATACCGAGCTGGGATATGTGCCGGTAACGTTCAATGAACTGACCGACGATGAAGCCTTTTGGCGCGGTTGCGAAGGATGCACCAACCACCACATCCTGAAAGAAAAGGAGCGGAAGTTCTGTATCTGCACAGCGATGCTGTACGATCCGACCGATCCGCGTAATATCAAAAAAGAACAAGAAAGAAATAATATTTAAAAGATACAGCCCTATGGAACAGAAGAAAAAGAAAGTAGTAGTGGCCTTTAGTGGCGGATTGGATACTTCGTACAACGTAATGTACCTCACACGCGAACTCGGGTATGAAGTATACGCAGCTTGTGCCAATACAGGTGGTTTCAGTCCCGAACAATTGAAACAAAACGAAGAAAACGCCTATCGCCTGGGCGCTGTAAAATACGTAACACTGGACGTAACACAAGAGTATTACGAGAAAAGTCTGAAGTTTATGGTTTTCGGAAATGTGTTACGCAACGGCACTTACCCCGTTTCAGTAAGCTCTGAGCGTATCTTTCAGGCACTTGCAGTGGCTCGTTATGCCAACGAGATTGGTGCCGAAGCCATTGCCCACGGATCTACCGGAGCAGGCAACGATCAGATTCGCTTCGATATGACCTTCCTCGTAATGGCTCCCGGAGTAGAAATCATTACCCTAACACGCGACAAAGCACTCACTCGCCAGGAAGAGATTGATTACTTAAATCAACATGGATTCGAAGCCGACTTTGCCAAACTAAAGTATTCATATAATGTAGGGCTTTGGGGCACCTCGATCTGTGGAGGTGAAATTTTGGATTCAACCAAAGGGCTACCCGAAACAGCTTACTTGAAGCAGGTAACTAAAGAAGGGAGCGAAGAGCTTCGTCTGGAATTTGTGAAAGGCGAGCTGCATGCGGTTAACGGTGAAGTATTTGAAGATAAAATTGCTGCCATTCAGCGGGTCGAAGAGATCGGTGCAGCGTATGGTATAGGACGTGATATGCATGTAGGCGATACCATCATCGGTATTAAAGGCCGTGTGGGTTTCGAGGCGGCAGCCCCGATGCTGATCATCGGTGCACACCGTTTCCTCGAAAAATATACCTTGAGTAAATGGCAACAATACTGGAAAGATCAGGTGGCAAACTGGTACGGCATGTTTCTGCATGAAAGTCAGTATCTGGAACCCGTAATGCGCGATATTGAAGCCATGTTGTCCGAATCGCAGCGTAATGTAAACGGAACGGTCATTTTGGAACTTCGCCCGTTATCATTCTCGACCATCGGAGTAGACTCTAAAGACGATCTTGTGAAAACTAAATTTGGTGAGTACGGAGAGGTACAGAAAGGATGGACGGCAGAAGACGCCAAAGGCTTCATCAAGGTTACATCGACCCCACTACGCGTATATTATACTAACCATAAAGACGAGGAGATATGATCAAAGCAGGAATCATTGGAGGAGCAGGATATACGGCAGGCGAATTGATTCGCCTGTTGCTGAACCACCCCGAAACCGAAATACAGTTTATCAACAGCACCAGCAATGCGGGCAACCGCATCACCGATGTACACGAAGGACTTTATGGCGAATGTGACCTTTGTTTCACCGACCAACTGCCACTCGATGAAATCGATGTACTCTTTTTCTGTACCGCTCATGGCGATACACGTAAGTTTATGGAGAGTCACAATGTGCCCGAAACACTGAAAATCATTGATCTTTCGATGGATTATCGCATCGCATCGCCCGAACACGACTTCCTTTATGGATTGCCCGAACTGAACAGAAGAGCCATTTGTAAGGCTAACCACGTAGCTAACCCGGGTTGTTTTGCCACTTGCATTCAGCTAGGATTGCTTCCGTTGGCCAAGCACCTGATGCTCAACGAGGATGTTATGGTAAATGCCATTACAGGTAGCACCGGAGCAGGTGTAAAGCCGGGTGCAACCAGTCATTTCAGCTGGCGCAATAATAATATGAGCGTATATAAGGCTTTCGACCATCAACATGTGCCCGAAATTAAACAATCACTCAAACAGTTGCAAAACAGTTTCGAATCTGAGATCGACTTTATCCCCTACCGAGGAGACTTTGCCCGTGGCATCTTCGCTACGCTGGTGGTGCGTACCAAGGTAGCTCTGGAAGAAATCGTACGCATGTATGAAGAGTACTATGAAAAAGACTCTTTTGTACATATTGTAGATAAAAACATCGACCTCAAACAAGTGGTCAACACAAATAAATGTTTGTTGCATCTCGAAAAGCACGGCGATAAACTGCTCGTTCTTTCGTGTATCGACAATTTGCTGAAAGGTGCTTCGGGACAAGCGGTTCACAACATGAACCTTATGTTCAATCTGGAAGAAACAGTCGGATTGAAACTTAAACCATCGGCATTTTAACACCTAATCATCATGAAATTATTCGACGTATATCCTCTATTTGATATCAATATCGTACGCGGTAAAGGTTGTCACGTGTGGGACGAGAATGGAACAGAGTACCTCGACCTCTACGGAGGCCATGCAGTGATCTCTATCGGACACGCTCATCCGCACTATGCCAATGCTATTGCCAAACAAGTAAGCACACTTGGTTTTTACTCCAACTCGGTGATCAATAAACTGCAAGAAGAACTGGCAACGCGGTTAGGAAAAATTTCGGGTTATGACGACTATTCGTTATTCCTTGTCAACAGCGGTGCAGAGGCGAATGAAAATGCATTGAAGCTAGCCTCTTTCCATACCGGACGTACCCGCATTATCTCTTTCAACAAAGCGTTTCACGGTCGCACTTCATTGGCGGTCGAGGCTACTCATAATCCTTCGATTATTGCACCGATCAATGCCAACGGACATGTTACTTTTCTGCCACTTAACGACATCGAAGCCGTACGCACCGAGCTAGCCAAAGGCGATGTATGCGCTGTCATTATTGAAGGTATTCAAGGAGTGGGTGGTATCAAGGTTCCCACAACTGAATTTATGCAAGCATTGCGACAAGCATGTACAGAAAGTGGTACAGTGCTGATTCTCGACGAAATACAAAGTGGTTACGGACGTAGCGGAAAGTTCTTCGCACATCAACATGCAGGCATCAAAGCCGATATGATCACGGTAGCCAAAGGTATTGCCAACGGTTTTCCGATGGGAGGTGTACTCATCAGTCCAGAATTTAAGCCCGTATATGGGATGCTGGGAACTACGTTCGGGGGCAATCACCTAGCTTGTGCAGCTGCATTGGCAGTCATAGATGTTATGGAACAAGAAAACTTGATCGAAAACGCATCCAAAGTAGGTACTTATTTGTTAGAAGAGTTAAAGGGGCTTCCACAAATTAAGGAAGTACGCGGCGAAGGGTTAATGATCGGTATGGAGTTCGACGATTCCATCAAGGAAATACGTACCCGCTTATTGAAAGAACAGAAAGTATTCACAGGGGTTAGTGGTACAAACGTAATTCGTCTATTGCCTCCCCTATGCTTGAGCATGACCGAAGCTACAGAGTTTTTATCTCGCTTCAAAGCTGTACTTAACTAATCACCTTAATAAACATCAGTTTTATGAAAGTAACTATCATTGGTGCAGGTAATATGGGCGGATCTATCGCTCGGGGATTATCAAAAAGTAAATTGTTTGCGGATGACAATATCGTAGTGTCAGACCCTAACGAATGTATGTTGGAAAAGTTAGGCAATGCATGCCCTAATCTTACTACAACACGAAACAATCAAGAGGCTGCTTCAGGAGCCGAAATAGTTATCTTAGCCGTTAAACCTTGGTTGGTACAAACAGTACTTCGCGAACTGAAACTAAAGAGTAAACAAATACTCGTTTCGATTGCTTCGGGTATCACTTTCGAACAACTTTCTCACGATCTGATTGAACCTGAAATGCCTATGTTTCGCGTCATTCCGAATACGGCCATAAGCGAATTGGAAAGCATGACACTTATTGCTTCGCGCAACGTCTCACCCGAAATGGAAGCATTGATTGTCAATGTATTCAGCGAAATGGGTATCGCCATGGTTATCCCCGAAGATAAACTCGAAGCAGCTACTGCTCTCTCTTCTTGTGGCATTGCTTATGTATTCAAATATATCCAAGCAGCCATGCAGGCAGGTATAGAGATGGGGCTTCGTCCCGACGATGCAATGACCATGATCGCTCAATCAGCCAAAGGTGCTGCCGCATTGATACTGAATAATAAAACACATCCCAGCATCGAAATTGATAAGGTAACAACGCCAGGAGGTATTACGATCAAGGGAATTAACGAATTGGAACATGCCGGCTTCGCTTCGGCGATTATCAAAGCGATGAAAGCAAGTAGGTAATGTATCTTTCACACACAATATAGATTAACTATGAACGACCAAATCAGACAAATAGCAGAACGCCTACGCGGTCTGCGTGAAGTATTGGATCTTACTTCAGAAAATATTGCACACGATTGTGATATATCCGCTGAAGAGTATCGTCTCGCAGAGACAGGAGAATATGATATTTCTGTAAGTATGTTACAAAAGATAGCACGTCGGTACAATGTTGCCATCGATGCGCTGATGTTTGGCGAAGAGCCTAAAATGAGTAGTTATTTCCTGACTCGCGCAGGAAAAGGAACGTATATCGAACGAACTAAAGCTTATAAGTATCAATCGCTCGCCGCCGGATTTATAAATCGTAATGCAGACCCGTATATTGTAACTGTTGAACCCAAATCAGACGATGACCCCATACACTATAACAGTCACGCCGGACAGGAGTTTAACTTGGTACTCGATGGTAGAATGATGCTCTCAATCGATGGAAAAGAATTAACTCTGAACGAGGGGGATAGTATTTATTTCAACTCAAAAATCCCACATGGCATGAAGGCACTCGATGGAAAAACGGTGCGATTTCTAGCCGTAATAATGTAACGAACATGATAGAAAGATTTTTATCTCAAACAACTTTTTCTTCGCAAGAAGACTTCATAAAGAACCTACGGATAAACGTACCCCAGAACTTCAACTTCGGATATGACATCGTAGATGCTTGGGCAGCCGAACAACCGGACAAGCCAGCCTTACTTTGGACCGATGATAAAGGTGCATGCCGCCAATTCACGTTTGCCGAAATGAAACGTGAAACAGATAAAACGGCTGCTTACTTTCAAAGTTTGGGTATTGGCCATGGCGATATGGTTATGCTCATTCTCAAACGTCGATTCGAGTTCTGGTATGCCATCGTAGCCTTGCACAAACTGGGAGCAACGGTGATTCCCGCTACCCACTTGCTGACTAAGAAGGACATTGCATACCGGTGCAATGCAGCTGACATACAAATGATCGTTTGCGCCGGCGAGGAAGTCATCACCAAGCATATTACCGAGGCGATGTCTCTATGTCCCACCGTCAAACACTTGGTAAGCGTAGGCCCCGAGATAGCCGAAGGGTTCAAGGATTTTCATGCAGGCATTGAAGCAGCTGCACCTTTTGTGCGTCCGACACAAACCAATAGCAACGATGATATCTCGCTGATGTATTTCACTTCGGGAACCACAGGCGAGCCCAAAATGGTTGCACACGATTTCACCTATCCGCTGGGGCATATCGTAACGGCCAGCTACTGGCACAACCTGGATGAAAACAGTCTACATCTGACTATTGCCGATACCGGTTGGGGAAAAGCAGTGTGGGGCAAACTCTATGGTCAATGGATCGCCGGAGCGAACATCTTTGTCTATGACCATGAGAAATTTACTCCTGCTTGCATCCTCGAGAAAATACAAGAGTATCGTATTACCTCGCTTTGTGCACCTCCTACTATCTTCCGCTTCCTCATTCGCGAGGATCTGACTCAATACGATCTTTCATCACTAAAGTATTGCACCATTGCCGGCGAAGCACTCAATCCGGCTGTTTTCGATACATTCAAAAAGCTGACTGGCATCAAACTAATGGAAGGGTTCGGACAAACGGAAACAACGCTAACCGTGGCCACCTTCCCTTGGATGGAGCCCAAACCCGGAAGTATGGGTGTGCCCAACCCGCAATACGACGTCGATCTGATCGATCACGAAGGTCGTTCGGTCGAAGCAGGCGAGCAGGGACAAATCGTGATTCGTACAGACAAGCAGAAGCCTCTGGGATTATTCAAAGAGTACTACCGCGACAGCGCACGCACAAACGAAGCCTGGAACAATGGTATTTATTATACAGGCGATGTAGCATGGAAAGACGAAGACGGCTATCTATGGTTTGTGGGACGTGCCGATGATGTGATTAAAAGTTCGGGCTACCGCATCGGTCCTTTCGAGGTAGAAAGTGCTCTGATGACTCACCCCGCCGTAGTAGAATGTGCCATTACCGGAGTTCCTGATGAGATTCGCGGACAGGTCGTAAAAGCGACCATCGTATTGGCCAAGGATTACAAAGATCGTGCCGGCGAAGAGCTAACAAAAGAGCTTCAGAATCATGTTAAAAAGGTTACAGCCCCTTACAAATATCCGCGTGTGATCGAGTTTGTAGATGAGCTCCCCAAAACCATCAGCGGGAAAATTCGCCGGGTTGAGATCCGAAAGAATGATGCACAATAAATGTTAATAGAGCGTAAACGACAACGTTTGCGCTCCTCATTCACCTTTATTATCTATAATTCTACTCAAAAGTTGCAACTAACTTCTATATTTGCAGCCAAAATTAAAAACAATAATAGCAAATGATAACGAGTAGAAAGATTTCTCAGGTAGATATCTTCGTTGGAAGTCCATGGGAGGTTGCCAGTGTTAAAAGCCTGCTGAATGCTGCGTACATTGAAGTATCAATGAAAGACAAAGGCACAAACAGCATTCGACTATCTGTACCATGTGAGTATTACACTGCTGCCTTGCGCGTAATCGGTATTGAACGTTTTTCATGATCCAACGATGAATACAAGCCTTTAAAAAAGCGAAAGGAGTGCATGTAGCACTCCTTTCGCTTTTTTAGGGATTACCGCTGCCGTACCACATCTTGCGTACGGAAGAAAGACTCTGAGTAACTAGCTCCCCACAACTCAAAACGCTCGAACTGTATTTCCATCTTTGAAGCAAAGCGCTCCCAGTTCTTCTTATTTACAGGTGACCATACATTCTCTGCCAATGCCGATAAACGCGGGAAAAGAGCAAACTCAGCTTTCCAGGTGGTAGGGACATACTCTGTCCATAAGCAACCCTGTGCTCCCCAAACGAATGACTCTTGCACAGTCGTCAAACTATCCGGAACTATTTCATAAACATATACCTTTTCAAGCGGCAAGGGACCACGAGGGCCTATTTCGGACTGCGTACGAGACTCTTTCAAATTAAAGTATGACCAAGCAGAACTGGTCATTATCGTACGGTGCCCTGCTTTTATCGCCTTCTTTCCGTAAGCTGGTTTTCGCCAGTTCATGACGACACAATCCTCCGAAGCGCCACCTTCCAATATTTCATCCCAGCCAATCAGTATCTTTCCTTTTGCATTGATAACTTGCTTAACAAAATCAATAAAATAGTTTTGTAAAGCCTTTTCATCAGCTAATCCATGTGTTTTCATAAATTGCTGGGTAAGCTCCGACTCTTGCCACCAACGCTTGGCACACTCATCACCTCCCACATGAATATACTGTCCGGGAAACAGATCGGATAACTCGGAAAACACTTCACGTAAGAAATCAAATACTGCCGGTGTAGGAGCCAATACATTATTATATTTATTAAAAATGCCCCAAGTCAAAGCTGTTTTCTTGGGTTCATCGGGTGTTGTACTGAATTCCGGATAAGTGGCAAGAACTGCCATACAATGACCTGGAATATCTATCTCAGGAATAATAGTCACCTGCCGATCTTTAGCATAAGCGATCACCTCTTTCACTTGTTCATGGGTATAATATCCTCCGTAAGGCAGTGGTTTATATAATCCCGGATACAATCCTTCTATTTCACCCTCGCGCAAAGAACCTCTTAAGGTTAATTCCGGGCGGCATTTCATCTCGATACGCCAAGCTTGGTCATCGGTAAGATGCCAATGAAAGTAATTCATCTTGTGTAGTGCCAAGTAATCAATGTATTTTTTGATAAATGCAACCGGAAAGAAATGACGCACTACATCAAGGTGCATCCCCCGATAGGCAAAACGAGGATAATCGGTTATGGTGAGCGCAGGCAATATAGGCAGAATACCGGCTCGTGTCGGCAACAATTGTATCACTGTTTGTATACCGTAAAATACACCAGTAGCATCATTTCCATGAACTTCAACACCTTGGGGTGTAATCGTTAGCTGATAGCCTCCCGAAACTTCACCATTATTTTTATTGATCAGCAAAATACTTTCGGCTTTTCGTTCTCTCTTTTCTACTGATAGTGGATAACCCAAATAATGATTCATATAGTCGGACAAATAGAAGGCAGAGGGTAAAAGTTCTTTGTCTACCACACGAATGATCGTGGAACGATTTATCATAAACTCTCCCACTGTCTGTGCGATGTGTACAGGTTCAGGAATAATATTCACTTTCCTTAAAGAGACTTGTGCCTGTCCTACCAAGACAGACAAGGTAACAGATGTAGCCATAAGTATAGTGCGCAGCATAGATTAGGATTAAATAAATATAGATGCAAAGCTACTAAAAATAGTAGAACGGCAAGATTATCTGTTTTCTTTTTATACTTTTATCACTTGACAACAACATTTTACAAGAAAACTGATAACAAACAGCAATGGAAAGAATACTAAGAAAGTATTGGAACCCATATGTTCAATACAATTGGAAGTATGGGTTATTTTTAATCTTACTATTTGGAGTCCCCAGATTTATTCTTGTGCTACATTCATATGTAACTCAAAGTTATGGCACAGTAATGCTGATTTTCCTTGCAATGTGGTTTACTCCATTGATTTTTCTAACAAAGCAGGGTCGTAAATCAATTGGAATCCAGCATCCTAAGTCGTACATTCGTTTGCTCTGTTCATTCATAATAGGCGCTTTATCGTGCGCTATAATATTTCTACTTCTTCTAGTTCTATTCGATAAGACACAAGAAAATGCATTCGTATATATTAGCGGAAACAGCTCAAAAAGCACCCTGAATACTATAGATAAACAAAGTTATTTCTGGATTGCTGCACTTCCAAGCATGATTTTTAGTCCGATAGGAGAAGAGTTTTTATATAGAGGTATTATTCATGGAAGTTTTGTCAGACAATTTGGTCAAACGAAAGCATCCATCTTCGATTCTTTAGCATTTGCACTCACGCACATCGCGCACTTCGGAATTATTTATGTTGCAGGTACCTGGCTATTTCTCCCTTTTCCAACCATCATTTGGGTGATATCTATGTTTATAGTCAGCCAAATCTTTTTTAAATGCAAACAGTTTAGTAACTCTATATGGGGTGCCGTTGCAGCACACTCGGGATTCAACTTTGCGATGATGTATCTTATCTTTTATGAGCTATCATAAAAAATAATTAATGCCCGAACAAATCAGAAAAGAATGGATTAGTACATAAAAAAAGCTTCCGATTTATTAAATCGAAAGCTTTTTTGTACTCGAAGCGGGACTTGAACCCGCACAACCATCACTGGTCAAAGGATTTTAAGTCCTTCGTGTCTACCATTCCACCATTCGAGCAGCCTATCAAAGAGAGAGCGAAAGACGGGATTCGAACCCGCGACCCTAACCTTGGCAAGGTTATGCTCTACCAACTGAGCTACTTTCGCGATTTTTAACGGGTGCAAAGATAAGTAGTTTCCTTGTTTCTGCCAAACTTTTCAACAGGAAAGTTAAAGAAAAAAAATCAAATTACCACTCAAAAGGTATTAGCAGCAATATTTCGGGAAGCAATAGTCCTCTTATCGAGCTTTTTCTCCGTAGGAGACTCTATCATAAGGAATACTTCTTCTCATAAGTATTATCACAACCAACAATATGTATGAGAAGAAGTATAAGTAATTCATTTACTAATCAGCACTAGCGTCCAAGTAAAGCTTTCTCTGCCCTTTCCATACCACAAAAATTAAAGCCATCAACAATCTGCTGCATCAAAGCTGAAATTTCACTTGTGCATAAACAGCCGATGCTACCCTCGTGAGTATGATGCACCTGTTTATCATGAGAGAATTGTCCGGCTTCGATATCAAGACCAACTTTTTTGTAAGCATCACGGAAAGGCATACCTTCTCTTGCTAAACGATTCACTTCTTCTACGCTAAAGATAAGTAAGTACTTATCATCGTCGAGAATATGCTCATTGACCTTGATCTCGTTCATGATGTAAGTTGTCATCTGCAAGCAATCTTTCAGCTCCTGAAATGCAGGCAGGAATACCTCCTTAATAATCTGTAAATCGCGGAAATAGCCCGATGGCAGATTATTGGCAATCATCATAATTTGCTGTGGCAAAGATTGCAGTTTGTTGCATTTGGCACGGGTTAGTTCAAATACATCCGGATTTTTCTTATGAGGCATAATGCTGGAACCGGTTGTACACTCATCGGGCAGCTTTACAAAGTTAAAATTCTGACTATTGAACATGCAGGCATCATAGGCGAGTTTAGATATTGTACCGGCAATGGTAGCCAATGCAAAAGCAACGTTACGTTCGAGCTTTCCACGACCCATTTGGGCATAAACCACATTATAATTCATCGAATCAAAACCAAGCAGTTCGGTTGTCATCGTACGATTGAGCGGAAATGACGAGCCATAACCGGCAGCAGAACCAAGTGGATTGCGATTGCACATTTTAAAGGCGGCCTGCAAGAATAGCATGTCATCGGTCAAACTCTCGGCATAGGCACCAAACCATAAACCAAAGGACGACGGCATAGCAATCTGCAAATGCGTATAACCGGGCATCAGCACCTCCTTATACCGTTCGCTCTGCATAGAGAGTACTTGAAAAAGCTGCTCAACAGCCTCGGCGACCTCTTTCAGTTGTGTGCGTGTAAATAGCTTTAAATCGAGCAACACCTGATCGTTTCGTGACCGACCGCTATGAATCTTTTTGCCCACATCGCCCAATCGACGAGTAAGCATCAATTCCACTTGCGAATGTACATCTTCAACACCTTCTTCAATCACGAAGTCGCCCGCTTCGGCAGCAGCATAAATTAACTTTAGCTCAGCTAGCAACTGATTCAGTTCCTCGCGCGTAAGTAATCCGATACTCTCGAGCATTGTGATATGTGCCATGGAACCTATTACATCGTGTTTTGCCAAATAAAGGTCCATTTCTCGATCTCGCCCTACTGTAAATCGTTCAATATCCTGATTCACCTGAACAGATTTCTCCCAAAGTTTTTGTGTCATAGTCTTCTCCGGTTTCTAATATTGGATAATAGCCAGCATATCAGCCATTTTGGCCAATCCTTCGTTCAATGGTTTCTGGATCATACCTTTCATAAAGGGATTTAGTTCCATACCGATGGTCACTTTGAGCTTACATTCTTCGGTAGTAGTAGGCACCAATTGAATCCACATGTTAAAAGGTAGTGGTGAGTTGGTTGTCTCCAGCTTAATACATTTAGAAGGCTCTCGTTCAATGATCTTCAACGTTAATTGGCCAATTGCCGGCACACTAAAGCTGAGCGTGTCAGCATCAAAGCTAATATCTTTCACCTTATCTTGAGGCAAACGGTCTTTGATAGCTTCTAGGTTGTTGAGATTAGACAGTTTATCATAAACGCGCTCTTGACTAAAAGGTATTACCTTTACTTCGCTCTCAAATGTTGTCATCTTTTTAATTCTTTATATAAGACAAAAAAAGAACTATCCGAACAATAAATATTCGAATGGTTCTTCTTTATCCTGTTTTTGATTAATCGTTAAATCGTTTTACTTTCCAGCGTCCCAATGTGCAGGATCTTTGCGCCACTCGTTTAGTGTAGCAATATCTTCTTCTTCTATATAACCGGTACGCAATGCAACATCAAGCACGGCTTCATAGTTGGATAGCGTTACCAAAGACACTTTGGCATCTTTAAAAGCTTTTTCTGCCACGGGAAAACCATAGGTAAAAGCCGCTACCATACCGATCACATCACAACCATCGCGACGAATAGCTTCAACAGCCTTTAAGCTGCTACCACCAGTCGAAATTAGGTCTTCAACCACTACTACCTTCATACCCGGACGAAGCTCACCTTCGATCAAGTTTTCAAGACCGTGGTCCTTGGGAGTAGAACGAACATATACGAACGGAAGGTTCAATGCGTCGGCAACCAAAGCTCCTTGAGGAATTGCCCCTGTAGCTACACCGGCAATTGCATCAACCTGCCCGAACTGTTCCAGTATCAGACGAGTAATTTCTATCTTCACAAAATTACGAAGAGAAGGGTAAGAAAGGGTTTTACGGTTATCACAATAAAACGGTGATTTCCACCCGGAAGCCCAAGTAAATGGGTTCGCCGGCTGAAGTTTTATCGCCTTAATTTTCAACAACTTCTCGGCAAATAATCTCTCTAAATTTTTCATAACTAAACTAACTATGATAATTATAAGATGCAAAAATACGGAAATAGTACGAGAATAGAAAGAAGAATCCGTTTATTTTTTCAGTCAACATACTCTTCTTCATCCGAAAAGCAAATACAAAGTTTGATATCTTTCACCTCAAAACCGCGACTCAGGGCAAAACGCATCAGCTTTGCATTCAGTTCATAATCATTGTCGGCTTGCACGCTTTTACGTTTTCCGGCAATCAATCCGCGCAAAATATCCAAATAGGCGTCTTGGTCAATCTCATTCAAATGACGCCAAGCTACATCCGAAGGAATTTTCTTCATATACAATCCTTGCGCGATCTTTACTTTCCCCCACTTGGCAAAACGAAATTTATCATTGATATACGACCGGCAGTAGCGTTCGTCGTCTATGTACCTTTCTGCCACCAACCGATCGATAATCCGATCAACGGCATCATATGCAATTCCCCACTTCAGTAGTTTGTCACTGACTTCTGCCTTACAATGCTCGGCAGCGGAGCAATAAGCTGCAACTTTATGCAGTGCCTCTTCTTCGGTAATAAATTTCATCGGTAAGCTGTTACAATTCGAGTATTTCCAAACTGGTCTTTCAAGACACGAATGCCTTTATACCCTGTTTCTTCGAGCATCAGAACAGTTTCATTGCCATAGGCCCGGTTTATTTCAAAATAAAGTTTTCCTTCTGTTCTCAATAGTTTTCGCCCCAAAAGAGCAATGCGACGATAAAACCGCAACGGATCGTCATCGGGCACAAATAAGGCCTGTGCCGGTTCCCATTCAAGCACATTGGCATCCATCTCCTGTCTTTCAGAGTCGGTTATATAAGGAGGATTGCTAACGACAACATCAAAAACAGCCTCCGAATCAGAACGGTACGACAGTATATCCTGCTGCTCAAACAGAACTGTAGCCTGCAGCTTGTCGTTGTTCCTACGGGCAATGACCAATGCTTCATCAGAGATATCCCAAGCAGTAACCTTAGCTTCAGGAAGCTTTTTTGAAAGGGAGATGGCGATACATCCACTTCCGGTACCCATATCGAGTATATGAGATGAACCGAGATTCTCTCTCACGACCAAATCAACTAGCTCTTCCGTTTCGGGACGAGGAATGAGCACACCGGGAGCCACATCAAACGGCATTCCGCAAAACATAGCGGTGCCCAATACGTATTGTATCGGCTCGTTTTTCTGCATACGAGCCAGAATGTTTTCCAATTCACACTGCTTGCTTTCCGATAAATTAATATCTTTGCCCAAATAAACATCAATAGCCTCAAAGCCGAGCACATCACAGCAAAGCATCATCGTCAGGGTTTTAAGCTCCTGCGGTGAATAAAAGTCTTGCAATGATTGACGGATGTACGTACTGACACGATTCATATACCTGTAGTATTTTGAGGTGCAAAAATACAATTATTATAGCTACAAGCCTAAAAGATGGAAGAAGAAAAATACATGCGTAGATGCATTTCGCTAGCCCTCAACGGTTTACAAAACACATCACCCAACCCAATGGTGGGTGCCGTTATCGTTTGTGACGGAAAAATCATTGGCGAGGGATACCATGTTCGCTGTGGAGAAGCACATGCCGAAGTAAATGCAATTCGTTCGGTAAAAGACCCCGCTTTATTGAAGCGATCGACTATCTACGTAAGCCTAGAGCCTTGTTCACATTATGGGAAAACACCTCCGTGTGCAGATTTAATCATCGAAAAAGAGATACCGAGAATCGTCATCGGATGCGAAGACCCCTTTGCCAAAGTAGCTGGAAGAGGCATCGAAAAGTTACGCAACGCAGGGCGTGAGGTGATTGTGGGAGTACTCGAAAAAGAGTGCCGGCACTTGATTCGCCGCTTCATTACGTTTCATACCAATAAGAGACCATACATCATATTAAAATGGGCCGAATCAGCCGATGGCTTTATTGACAAAGAACGAACAAACGGGCAGCCGATTATCCTATCAACTCCGCTTACTTCCATGCTGGTGCATAAACGAAGAGCAGAATCGAATGCTATTATAGTAGGTACGCGAACAGCACGTCTCGACAACCCGTCGTTAACAGTACGTAATTGGTACGGACAGAACCCGGTACGTATCGCATTAGACCGCGACTTAACGCTCTCACCCACCCTGCATTTCTTTGACGGAAGTGTGCCAACCTTAATCCTAACCGCCCATCAAAGAGTCCAAAGCGAACAAACAGAATACATTACATTGAACTACAAAACAAACATCATACCTCAGCTAATGGAAATTCTCTATAAGCGCAACCTCCAATCATTATTGGTCGAAGGAGGCCAACAATTGCTACAGACCTTTATTGATGAGGATTTATGGGATGAGGCATTCGTTGAAGTATCGACCACTCAGCTGTCGACAGGCATCAAAGCGCCCCATATAAAAAGAAAGAAGGAGAACTCAAGAAGCAGCTTCTTTGGGGTACAAATAGAACATTATATTAACAAAACAGTGTAAATAAGCTCTGCTCATAAGGCATTTAACCCATAAAAGCAGTTATGTTATCTATAATTTTATATAAAACTTCCCGTTAATGTTCAATATCGCGAAAATTGTTCCTATTTTTGCAACTTGTAAATAAACACAATCTTCAAATGAGAATTAAGTTTTTATCCGTAATTGTGAGCCTTCTGTTTGTATCATTCGCCATTTCATCGTGTTTGAACGACAACAACCAAGTGGGAGAATATAGTACAGACGCAACAATACATGCATTTGCGCTTGATACCGTGCGCGGCAAGAGCTATCAGTTTACTATCGACCAGCTCAAAGGTGAAATTTATAACCTTGACTCATTGCCGATGGGTTCAGACACAATTATCGACAAGATATTAATTAAGACACTGACTACTGTTTCAGGAGCGGTTATTCTTATTAATAAAGAAGGAAAAGATAGTATTAAAGATAATGTGACACAGGGACTCAACACAACAGACTCTGTTGATTTCAGAGAACCGATCAAAGTGAAAGTGATGTCTATGGAAGCAATGAACCTGATGTATCAGGGAATTTCCGAAGATACGTATAAGAAATACACCCGTAGATATACCATTGAAGTGCGTGTTCATAAGCAAGATCCTGACTCTTTAAACTGGGGACAAGCCAAAGGCCAACAACCCGCACCATTGATGAAGGGCTTCTCGGGAGGAGCCATAAGCGGTCCGCAAAAGGCTGTTATATTAAACAAAACCATTTTTGTATTCTCCAAAACAATTGCTTCGCAAGTCATTGCCTATAAGACCGTCATCGACAATCCCAGAGGGTGGGCTTCTGCAGGAACTATTGATGGCCTACCTACCTCTGTCGACTTATCGTCTATTCTCAACTTTAAGGATCAACTTTATGCAGTTGCCGAAGGTATCATGTATTATTCTACTGATGGAACAAGCTGGCAAAAGCATACAACACTGAACGACCGCAAAATCGCTTCGCTACTTGTAGGATTCCCCGAGAACGAAGGAAATAACTTAAATAAAACAATCGGTATTGCAGCTGTTTCGGTAGATGCCACCGATACCAATATCCATCGTTTCTGCTTCACAAACAAAGATGCAACAAGTTGGACAGAGACATCTGATTTAGGAGAAGTCGTAGCAGACAGTTTTCCTAGAACCAACATTTCGGCTACTATCTTTAATAACAACACAGGAGTTCAAGGAGCTATGTTGATGGGTACTACTACCAACGCGCGGACTGAAGCGGTAAAACCAATTCTTCCTTGGGGTTCTTATAACGGATTATCGTGGGCCGATTTATATACGCAAAATGCCTTCTGCCCAATTTTAACATTGCCCTCTATCATTCATTACGGAAAAGAGTTCTATGCTTTCGGCAATGAATTTGATACATTCTATACTTCGGTAGCGGGTATTGCTTGGTATAAAGCGAATAAGAAATTCTACTTCCCTGCCGAATTAACAGCCAGAAAAGGCAGTGAGTATTCAATGGTGGTGGATTCAAATAACTTTATCTGGATCATTTGCAGCAAAGGCCTTACAGGAACAGACGATGTATGGCGCTGTCGACTAAACAAGTTAGGCTTTAAAGAAGCGCTAACACAGTAAACGTAAAGACTGTATATAATGAATAAGCCGATCGATCGTTTTGCCACAAATCCGAGTTTGACAATTACCGAACAGATAGCTTTCATAATACATTCTTGTTTGTCACATACAACCTGCTTCTCAGATGCAAAGAATGTAACAATTAGATGAAATGTCATATAACGAACAAATAGATCTAAAGCGAATACCTCGCCATGTAGCCATTATCATGGACGGCAACGGACGATGGGCGAAGCAACGCGGACACCAGCGTAGCTACGGTCATCAAATTGGCGCAGAAACGGTACATATCATAGCCGAAGAAGCTGCAAGGTTGGGAATTAAGTATCTAACTCTATATACATTCTCGACCGAGAACTGGAATCGTCCATCGGATGAAATTGCAGCATTGATGAGTCTTCTATTCGAATCGATCGAAGAAGAAATATTTATGAAAAACAATATCTCTTTTCGTATCATAGGAGACATCGGTAAGTTGCCTGCCAATGTACAAGAACGCCTAAGAAGCTGTGTTGAACATACATCATACAATACAGGCATGAGTCTGGTGCTAGCACTTAGCTACTCATCCCGCTGGGAAATAACCGAAGCGGCACGACAGATTGCCATTGGAGTTCAAAAAGGAGAACTATCACCCGAACAGGTAACAAGCGAACTCATCTCAACATACTTAACAACAAGTTTCATGCCCGACCCGGATTTATTAATCCGTACCGGAGGAGAAATCCGCATGAGTAATTATCTATTGTGGCAATGCGCTTACTCGGAACTTTATTTCTGTGAAACCTTCTGGCCCGACTTCCGCGAAGACGAGCTTAGAAAAGCTATCTGTGATTATCAAAAACGGGAACGTCGTTTCGGCAAAACCAGTGAACAAATAAGTTAACTTAAATAATTATAACATAAATGCATTATCGTATTTCCTTTATATTCGTAACACTCTTCTGCCTTTTTTGCTATCCGCAGATGAGCATGGCACAAGATGCTAACACTGACGAATCTTCAAAGCCTGTTATTCTATACTCAGGAACTCCGAAGAAACTGGAGATTGCAGACATCAAGGTTGAAGGTGTTAAAAACTACGAAGACTATGTACTCATCGGTCTATCGGGCTTATCGGTAGGACAAACGATCAGCATACCGGGTGATGAAATAACCGGAGCTATCAAGCGCTATTGGCGTCATGGTTTGTTCTCTAACGTGCAGATTACTGCCGAGAAGATCGAAGGTAACAAGGTATGGTTAAAAATTAACTTGACCCAACGCCCTCGTATCTCCGACATCCGTTATCACGGTGTAAAGAAGTCAGAGCGTCAGGATCTGGAAACCAAACTAGGATTGGTAAAAGGCAGCCAGATCACTCCGAATCTGGTAGACCGTGCTAAAGTACTGATCAAACGTTACTTTGACGACAAAGGGTTTAAGAATGCCGAAGTTATTATTTCGCAGAAAGATGACGCAGCAAACCCAAATCAAGTAATTGTTGATGTAAATATCGACAAGAAAGAGAAAGTAAAGGTACACGCCATTACCATCGAAGGCAATAAAGCACTTTCAGACTCCAAGCTGAAACGCGTTATGAAGAAAACCAACGAAAAGGGTAAGTTGCTGAACTTGTTCCGCACCAAGAAGTTCGTTAATGAAAAATATGAAGAAGACAAGCAATTAATTATCGATAAGTATAACGAATTGGGCTACCGTGACGCACGTATTGTAAAAGATAGCGTATCTAAATTTGACGACAAGACGGTAGATGTCTTTTTAAAATTGGAAGAAGGCGATAAGTACTACCTACGTAACATAACCTGGGTGGGGAATACACTATATCCATCAGAGCAGTTGAACTTCTACCTACGAATGAAGAAAGGTGATGTATACAACCAAAAATTGCTTAACGAACGTATATCTACCGATGACGATGCCATTGGTAACCTATATTACAACAATGGTTATTTATTCTATAACCTTGAACCGGTAGAAGTAAACATTGTTGGCGATTCTATTGATCTTGAAATGAGAATTTTTGAAGGTCGCCAGGCTACCATCAACAAGATTAAAATCAATGGTAACGACCGTTTATACGAAAACGTAGTTCGTCGCGAACTTCGTACCCGCCCCGGACAGTTGTTTAGCAAAGAAGACTTGATGCGTTCTATGCGCGAAATCCAACAAATGGGACACTTTGACCCGGAGAATATCAAACCGGACATTCAACCAAACCCCGAACAAGGAACCGTTGATATCGGTTATGATCTCGTATCAAAAGCAAACGACCAGGTAGAATTCTCGGCTGGTTGGGGACAGACAGGTGTAATCGGTAAGTTGAGTTTGAAGTTTACCAACTTCTCTTTGGCCAACCTCTTGCATCCGGGCGAAAACTATCGCGGTATTCTCCCTCAAGGTGACGGACAGACATTGACCATCAGCGGACAGACCAATGCACAATACTATCAATCGTATAGCATTTCGTTCTTCGACCCCTGGTTTGGCGGTAAGCGTCCCAACTCATTCTCTCTGTCGGGATTCTTCTCGGTACAGACAGATATCAGCAGCCAATACTACAACTCGTCATACATGAACAACTACTATAACAATATGTATAGCGGTTATGGCGGTTACGGAAGCTACAATTATGGCAATTACAACAACTACGAAAACTACTACGACCCCGATAAGTCAATTAAGATGTGGGGACTGTCAGCCGGTTGGGGTAAGCGTTTGAGCTGGCCCGATGACTTCTTTACGCTTTCGGCCGAGTTGTCATTCCAGCGCTATATTTTGAGCGACTGGCAATACTTCCCCGTTACAAACGGTAAGTGTAACAACATCAGTTTGAACCTGACATTGGCTCGTAACTCGGTAGACAATCCGATATTCCCCCGTAGCGGTTCGGATATCTCTTTGTCGGCACAGTTAACACCGCCTTACTCACTCTTTGACGGAATTGATTACAGCAAGTACGATCAGTACAATCAGAACGATGTAAATAAAATGCACAAATGGGTTGAATACCACAAATGGAAATTCAAATCAAAAACCTATACTGCACTCTCATCGGCAGTTAAATGTCCTGTATTGATGACACGTGCCGAATTCGGTTTATTGGGTCACTACAACAAATACAAGAAATCTCCGTTCGAAACATTCGATGTAGGAGGCGACGGCATGACGGGTTACTCAAGCTATGCTACCGAAAGTATTGCACTGCGTGGTTACGAAAATAGCTCATTGACTCCTTATCGTGGTCTTGAAGGTTATGCGTACACTCGTTTAGGTTTCGAACTAAGATATCCGCTTATGCTTGAAACAAGTACTAACATTTATGTGTTAGGATTCCTCGAAGCAGGTAATGCATGGCATGATATTAAGAACTTCAACCCATTTGATCTGAAACGTTCGGCAGGTGTTGGTGTACGTATCTTCTTGCCGATGATCGGTATGATGGGTATCGACTGGGCTTACGGTTTCGATAAGGTACAAGGTTCTAAAGATGCAGGCGGTAGCCGCTTCCACTTTGTATTGGGTCAAGAATTCTAATAGTTTCACTAAAAAACAAGTGTTATGAGAAAGTCTGTTCTATTTATCATTCTGCTGTTTGCTGTTTCAATGGCAGCCAACGCACAAAAGTTTGCTCTCATTGACATGGAGTATATCTTAAAGAATATTCCGGCTTATGAGCGCGCAACCGAACAACTGAATCTGGCTTCCAAGAAATGGCAGGGTGAAGTTGAAACACTCGGCAAGGAAGCACAAGATTTATACAAGAAGTATCAATCGGCAACGGCAACCCTATCCGAAGCACAAAAGACGAAGAGAGAGGAAGAAATCGTTGCAAAAGAGAAAGCTACGGCCGAGCTCAAACGTTTGTATTTTGGTCCCGAAGGTGAACTAGTAAAGAAGAGAGAAGGACTGATGAAGCCTATTCAAGACCAAATATACAATGCCGTAAAAGAGATAGCCGAAGCTAAAGGATATGCCGTAGTTGTAGACAGAGCCTCTGCCACGAGCATTATTTTCGCTTCGCCGCGCATTGACATCAGCAATGAAGTATTGGCAAATTTAGGATATTCAAATTAATTTCATACATTTGCATCAAATAACCGAACAATAATCATTTAAATAATAGAACTATGCTAAAAAAAATTGCACTCTTAATCATGTTAGTACTCCCTATGGGCGTATTTGCACAAGCTCCTAAATTTGGTCACATGAACGCTCAGGAAGTAATCATCGCTATGCCCGAGTTTACTAAAGCGCAAGCCGACCTACAAGCTTTGGATAAAAAATACACAGAAGAGCTAACCAGAACTCAAGAAGAGTTCAGCAAGAAATACCAGGAATTTCAACAAGCTATCGCTAAAGACTCGCTTCCTCAAAACATCGCAGAAAGAAGACAAAAAGAGTTGATGGATATGCAACAAAGACAAGAGCAATTCCAACAAGACGCTCAACAAGGTATGCAAAAGGCACAAACCGATTTGATGACTCCCATCTATAAGAAATTGGACGATGCCATCAAAGCCGTAGGTGCTGCCGAAGGAGTTGTTTATGTATTCGATCTGGCTCGTACTCCGATACCTTACGTAGGTCCTCAAAGTGTAGACCTGACAGGAAAGGTAAAAGCTCATTTGGGTATCAAATAAGCCATTACAGTTATATTATATAAAGGGAGATTTTATCTCCCTTTTTTTATTACCTTTGTGTTTCTAAGCATTGTTCGTTATGAAACAGCAATTATCTCAAAAGCCGGGTTCGATCGGTATCTTTGATTCAGGCTATGGTGGACTAACCATCCTCAGTAAAATAAGAGAGGCTCTGCCTCAGTATGACTACATCTATTTGGGCGATAATGCCCGCACCCCTTATGGTAGCCGTTCGTTTGAAATCGTATACGAGTTCACACGACAGGCCGTTACTAAACTATTCGAAATGGGGTGTCACTTGGTGATATTGGCCTGCAATACCGCTTCGGCCAAGGCACTGCGAAGCATTCAGATCAACGATTTACCCAACATGGACCCGCAACGCAGGGTATTGGGTGTTATCCGCCCTACGGTAGAATGTATCGGGCAGATAACCCAAAGCCGCCATGTCGGTGTACTGGCTACTGCAGGTACCATTCACTCAGAGTCCTATCCACTCGAAATTCATAAGTTATTTCCCGATATCCGTGTCAGTGGCGAGGCCTGTCCGATGTGGGTGCCACTGGTCGAAAACAACGAAGCTTATGGTGCCGGAGCCGATTTCTTTATCGAGAAATATATCGACAGATTGCTTCGTCAAGATTATCACATCGATACCGTTATCTTGGGTTGTACACACTATCCGCTCTTGCTTCCTAAGATCAAGCATTATATGCCCGACGGCATAGCAATCATCTCGCAAGGCGAATACGTGGCTGCCAGTTTAAAAGATTATTTGCTCCGACATCCCGAAATGGCGGCCAAATGCACGCAAGGAGGCGAATGTCGCTTTTGCACCACCGAAGCCGAAGAGAAGTTTGTTGAATCGGCTTCCACATTCCTGCATCAGCCGGTTACCGTTCAGCGCGTAACACTCGAATAATTGCCGGCGAACAGAAACAATCTCTTATTTTCTTTTGTTCTAATTATAGAAGTATAAACTTTCAAACATTCAGTATTATGAAAGAAGAAGATAGCACTAAGTTAGTAGAAGTATTCTCGGGCTCTAAATGGGAAACAGAACTTGTTAGAGGATTGCTCGAGAGTAACAACATCAATGCGGCATTGAAGGACGGATTAATGACCTCCATAGCCCCTTACATAAGTCCTACGGCTACTGTTATGGTCAATGAGAAAGATTATGAAGCTGCAATGGCAATTATCCGTAACCAAGAAAAAGAAGGCGAATAACCTTATAAGTAAAAAACCCCAAACAAAGAACAAGAACATCCCCATGTTTTAGTACAGAACATCCCCATGTTCCGATCTAAAACATGGGGATGTTTGCGTATATAAATACAGTTCTCTTCCATCACAAGACTTAGGTGCTTTTAATACTAAGAGTACGACCGGCTTTAAAGGAAAAAATCCTATATTTGTATTTTCAAAATGATAGCAGAATGAAACAAGAGTTTACACGAGTTGCCGTAAAGGTAGGAAGTAATGTCCTAACACGGCCGGATGGTACATTAGACGTGACACGTATGTCGGCTCTGGTTGACCAAATAGCCGAACTTCATCAGGCAGGCGTAGAAATCATTTTAGTCTCATCGGGAGCTGTTGCATCCGGACGCAGCGAGATACGTACCGATAAGAAGTTGGACAGCGTAGACCAGCGTCAACTATTTTCGGCTGTGGGGCAAGCCAAGCTTCTCAACCGCTATTATGAGCTCTTTCGCGACCACGGTATTCCGGTTGGACAGGTGCTTACCACCAAAGAGAGCTTCGGCACGCGCCGCCATTACCTCAATCAAAAGAACTGTATGACGGTGATGCTTGAGAACGGTGTTATCCCGATTGTCAATGAAAACGATACCATCTCGGTAACCGAACTGATGTTTACCGACAACGATGAGCTGTCGGGGCTTATCGCTTCGATGATGAACGCACAGGCGCTCATCATTCTGAGCAACATCGACGGCATCTACAATGGTTCGCCTACCGACCCCGGTGCTACAGTAATTCGCGAGATCGGTCAAGGCAAAGATCTGTCACATTATATTCAGGCAGGCAAATCAAGCTTCGGGCGAGGCGGGATGCTCACCAAAACAAATATAGCCCGCAAGGTAGCCGACGAAGGCATCACCGTGATCATTGCCAATGGCAAGCGCGATAACATATTGGTCGACCTGCTGCAAAAGCCAACCGAAACACTTTGTACCCGTTTTATCCCCTCGGCAGCACCCGTATCGAGCATCAAGAAATGGATTGCGCACAGCGATGGATTCGCTAAAGGAGAAATACACATCAATGAATGTGCTACCGATGTGCTGACCTCGGACAAAGCAGTCAGTATATTGCCCGTAGGGATTACCCGCATCGAGGGTGAGTTCGAGAAAGACGACATTGTGCGAATCATCAATTTTCTGGGACACCCCGTAGGTGTAGGCAAGGCCAACTGCGACTCGGCACAGGCACGGGAAGCAATGGGTAAACACGGGAAGAAAGCAGTAGTACATTATGACTATCTTTATATAGAATAGAGGCATGAATTTGAACGAAACATTTGCAGCCGTACGTGCTGCCGGACGGGAGTTGGCATTGGTAAACGACGAACCCATCAACCAATTACTCCGTAGCGTAGCCGATGCTGCCATTGCCTCATCGGCCTACATTCTGAGCGAAAACCAAAAGGACCTGGAGCGGATGGATAAAAGCGATCCGAAATACGACCGCTTAAAGCTGACCGAACAGCGCTTGAAAGAGATTGCTGACGATATACGCAACGTAGCAACACTACCCTCTCCGCTGGGGCGTATTCTCAAAGAAAGCATACGCCCCAACGGAATGAAACTAACCAAAATAAGTGTTCCTTTTGGCGTGATCGGTATTATTTACGAAGCACGCCCCAACGTGAGCTTCGATGTATTCTCTCTATGTTTGAAGAGTGGCAACGCTTGCCTACTCAAAGGCGGAAGTGATGCCGATGCATCTAACCGTGCCATTGTAAAGGTGATACACAGTGTGTTGAAGGATTATCAGATCAACACACATATCGTCGAACTACTACCTGCCGATCGCGAAGCGACTATCGAACTGCTACATGCCGTTGGATATGTCGACTTATTGATTCCTCGCGGTAGTAGTGGACTGATTCACTTTGTCCGCGAAAATGCCACCATACCGGTGATCGAAACAGGAGCCGGTATTTGCCATACTTACTTCGACGAGTTTGGCGATACAGCCAAAGGTGCCGCCATCATTCACAACGCCAAAACCCGTCGGGTGAGTGTTTGCAACGCACTCGACTGTGTACTCATTCACGAAGCTCGTTTGCACGACCTGCCCGAGCTGTGTCGTGACTTACAGGCAAGCAACGTCATCATCTATGCCGATGCCAAAGCCTACCATGCCTTGCAGGGACACTACCCGCCCTCGTTGTTGCAACAGGCTACTCCCGATAGCTTCGGAACCGAATTTCTGGACTATAAGATGGCCGTTAAAACAGTGCCTGCCTTCGAGGATGCACTGGGGCACATTCAGGAATATAGTTCGAAACATAGCGAAAGTATCGTGACCGAAAATCGGGAACGTGCTACCCTGTTTGCCCGTTTGGTCGATGCTGCTTGCGTATATACCAACGTATCGACAGCCTTCACCGATGGGGCGCAATTCGGATTGGGTGCCGAGATAGGAATCAGCACACAGAAGCTCCATGCACGAGGCCCCATGGGGCTGGAAGAGATCACTTCGTACAAATGGATCATCGAAGGAGACGGACAGGTAAGGAAATAACAATCAGTGATTAACAGTTAACAAATAAAAGAACATGAAGAAATTTACTTGTGTACAGGACATCGGCAACCTGAAGTCTGCACTTGCCGAAGCATTCGAGATCAAGAACGATCGGTTTAAGTACGTAGAGATGGGACGAAACAAAACGTTGATGATGATTTTCTTCAACTCAAGCCTTCGCACTCGTCTCAGCACCCACAAGGCTGCCATGAATCTGGGCATGAATGTAATGGTGCTCGATATTAACCAAGGTGCCTGGAAGTTGGAAACTGAGCGAGGTGTAATCATGGACGGCGATAAACCCGAACATATACTCGAAGCCATTCCGGTGATGGGTTGCTACTGCGACATCATCGGAGTACGCTCATTTGCCCGTTTCGAGGACCGCGAATACGATTATCAAGAGGTGATCATCAATCAGTTTATCCAATACTCCGGACGTCCGGTATTCTCGATGGAAGCAGCTACGCGCCATCCTTTGCAGAGCTTTGCCGACCTCATCACGATTGAGGAATATAAAAAGAAGCCTCGCCCCAAAGTGGTACTAACCTGGGCTCCTCATCCGCGTCCATTGCCACAGGCGGTACCCAACTCGTTTGCTGAGTGGATGAATGCTACCGATTATGAATTTGTGATTACACATCCCGAAGGCTATGATCTGGCGCCCGAATTTGTAGGCAACGCACGCGTAGAGTACGACCAGATGAAAGCTTTCGAGGGAGCCGATTTTATATACGCCAAGAACTGGGCAGCCTATTCGGGCGATAACTACGGACAGATACTAAGCAAAGACCGTGACTGGACGGTGAGCGACCGCCAGATGGCAGTGACCAATCAGGCATACTTCATGCACTGCCTACCGGTACGTAGAAACATGATTGTGACCGACGAAGTGATCGAAAGCCAACAATCCATTGTTATTCCCGAAGCAGCCAATCGTGAGATTTCGGCCACCGTCGTATTAAAACGATTGCTCGAAGGATTGGAGTAAACAGGGCAATAAAACAACACTCGAAAGAGTACCAAAATTCACTTTTACACAAGAAACCCCTGCTACAAAGTTTTGTAACAGGGGTTCTTTCATTTTTCACGTGTGATGACACACCATCGAATAAACTCGTTATCTACTGTTTAACTTCTTTTCCGGACTCCAACCAAGCATTGAATCCTTCGCCAAGTTCATAAACGCGATATCCCTTCGAACTCAATATCGCTGCAGCCTTCTTACTACGTTTACCGCTGCGGCAATACAAAGCTACCGGTTCGCCCTTTTGCAGAGTAGAATCGGCCATAGCAGCGAAGGAGTCATTGAGCACATTGATGTTAAGGGCACCGGGAATGTGTCCTTCGGTATATTCGCCCAAGGTACGTACATCTAGTCGCTGTATATGCTTATCTTTAATCAGTGTCTCAAACTCATCGACCGAAAGGGTTATATAATCACCTTTGGGCTGACAAGAAAAGAGGGAAGAAAAGAATACAAATATTCCTGTAAATAAATAGTTCATGATTTCATTCAATTAGTAGGTTACTACTGGGTTATCTGATAGTTTATTAACGGATTGGCATACATCAACAACATTTTCTCACGTAAGAACGGCAAGTCTTTGTTGGGAATATCAATACGCGCCAATTGCTTATCAACATACGCCTCGAAACGTTGTTTCTCTTCAACGGTGTACTGCGCAGAGAATGTGGCTTGTCCCGATAATAAATCGTGTGCTACGTAGTTGCTTGGATAGATTTGGTAATTCGCATGAATTCGCTTATCGACCAAGGTCGAGATGGTTGCATACAGTTCGGGTTTCGAGAGTGAACGGTCGAGCGTAGACAATACATCATTGATACAGGGAGCTACCTGAAAATGCACTTTACCTTTGTACCCGAAAAGACCGGTCTGCATATTCTTCAAGTCATCCTGCGTCGTTTTCTTATATCCCTCTACATCTCGTTTGAGTTGAAACTCCTGAGCCTTCAGGTAATCGCACGGATCGTATTCGTATGAGATGGCCGTGGGAGCAATATTCATCTCCATCAAACGGTCAAGAATATGTCCTTCGCCACCCATGGCCAACATTTTCAGGATACTGTCCTGGGTCAGATCGTTCGAGTCTTTGGCACGACCTTCGCGTTGTGCCATCCAGATAGACTGGTTCTTGACAGAAACCGTATAATGCATATAGCGAGACATGCGAGCCGATGATTCGAGCATCTGGCGCATGGTCAATGCACGTTGCACAATAAATGATTTATTGACACGTACCAATTTCTTGATCCACGGATAAATCAATAGGTTGTCGCCAATGGCAATCTCGACCGTGTCCATGCCCTGATCAATGAGTAAGATCGAAAGAAAGCCCGAATCCAGAATGATATCGCGGTGATTGGACAGATAGGTATACGCTTTCTTCTTGTCGGGCAAAGCCGTATGATCGAGCGTTAAACCATCTGTATAGTCTTCGGCAATCTTCCACAGAATGCCATAGCAGAATGTTTTCTGAAAATCTTGTTTTGTTTTGCAGCTACGCATCTGATAAGCCAACATTTCGAACGAAACATTGGGTATGGCAGCACAGGCAGCATTAATAAAAGCCGGATCGGCTATCAGCTCCTCTAATACCTGAGGAAGTTCATCGTCATTGTATGGACGAATCTCATCAAACTCTGTTATATCCATCATTATGCGTTTAAAACTTATTCTCAATTATATCGGTCATTACCTCTTTAATATCAAGTCCGGCAGCACGTACCTGCTGGGGAATGAAGCTGGTGGCAGTCATGCCCGGAGTAGTATTCACCTCGAGCAGGTTTATCTTTTCACCTTCAGTGATGATATAGTCAACTCGAATAATACCCGAACAACCCAAAATATCGTAAATGGCAGAAGTCAACGTCTGTACCCGCTTCGTCAGATCATCCGAAATACGTGCGGGGGTAATCTCTTCAACTTGTCCGTTGTACTTTGCATCGTAATCGAAAAATTCGTTGGCAGTAACCACTTCCGTTACAGGAAACACTACCGAATTCTTTTTTGTTTTGTAGCAACCACAAGTTATTTCGGTACCTTGCATAAATGCTTCGACAAGTACCTCTTCTGCTTCGGAAAAAGCGTGCAGAATAGCCGGCTGAATCTGTTCGGGAGTTTTCACTTTCGTTGTTCCGAAGCTCGATCCTCCCAAGCTTGGTTTAATGAAACAAGGCAAACCGATCTTTTCGATCACATCGGCATCGCTCACCGACTGTCCCTGACGCAGCAACAACGACTCGGCAATACGAATGCCGAAAGAGGCCAGGTAATGATTGCAGGTAAACTTATCGTACGTGATGGCAGCAGCCAATACACCACAACAAGAGTACGGTATACGCAGCATATCGAAATATCCCTGCAAGCGACCATCTTCTCCGGGGGTGCCGTGGATGGTAATATAAGCAAAGTCGAACGTGACTTTCTCCGTACCGTTGGTAAAGCTGAAGTCGTTACGGTCTACCGGAAGCTTCGTTCCGTCGGGCAGTTGTACCTCCCAGCGAAGTCCCTCCATTTCGACGATGTACAAGTTGTATTTTTCCTTATCAATAAAGGTGTAGATACCTTGTGCACTGCGCAAGGATACTACGATTTCGGAAGTATCTCCTCCGCAAACAATGGCAATAGTGCGTTTCATTCTATTTCTCGATTACTAATATATCCTCTCCACTTCTCTATCAGTTGAGTCATATCGTCGGGTAGCTCCGAGGTGAAGTTCATTTCTTCGCCCGTAGCGGGATGTACGAACCCAAGCGTCATGGCGTGTAAGGCCTGTCGCGGACAAGTGTCAAAGCAGTTGTTTACAAATTGTTTGTATTTACTAAAGTGAGTTCCTTTTAGAATTTCGTGGCCGCCGTATCGTTCATCATTAAATAATACGTGTCCGATGTGTTTCATGTGTACCCTGATCTGATGCGTACGTCCGGTTTCGAGTACACACTCGACCAGCGTTACATAGCCTATGCGTTCGAGTACCCGATAATGGGTAACGGCATGCTTACCAATAGTAGGATCGCTCATCACAGCCATCTGCATACGGTCTTTGGGATTGCGTGCCAAATTGCCGGTAATAGTGCCTTCGTCGTTCTCTACCGTACCCCACACCAACGCACGATACTGGCGTTTGGTTGTTTTATTAAAAAACTGTAAACCCAAATTGGTCTTTGCATCGGGAGTTTTGGCAATGACCAGCAAGCCCGAAGTGTCTTTATCGATTCGGTGCACCAACCCTACGTGCGGATCATTGGCGTCATACTCCGGATCGTCTTTTAAGTGCCAGGCCAATGCATTGACCAAGGTGCCGGTATAGTTGCCATGACCGGGATGCACCACCAGCCCGGGCGGTTTATTAATCACCATCAGGTGCTGGTCTTCGTATACTATATTGAGGGGAATATCTTCGGGAATGATTTCATTGTCGTAGCGTGGACGATCCATCATAACCGTAAGCACATCGAGTGGTTTTACTTTGTAGTTACTCTTCACAGGCGCACCATTGGCCATCACATATCCACCTTCGGCAGCCTTTTGAATACGGTTACGCGAAGCATTGACAATGCGTTCGAAAAGGTATTTATCAACCCTCATCTTGGCTTGTCCTTTATCTACTACCACCCGGAAGTGTTCATATAGTTGTCCTTCGTCTCCGACGGGTTCTATATCATCTATATCATTGTCTATTTCGTCCGGAAGTTCGTCTATCATCTGTTTTCTGTCTTTCTTCTTTTAATATCTACTTAAAACCAGGATTCATCGGTAGTAGCAGGTGCGGGTGCGTCTTCGGTGGTTCCCGACACTTCGGTCGAATCGCCCGAAAGTTCGTCTTGCAGATCACCACTTCCCACCATCAAGGTCAATGTTGCTCCGGCAGGTACTTTCTCGCCGGTTACTAACTGACGTCCTTTGTACTTAACCCCATACACCCAGTCTTTTTCGCCATTCACCAACTCGTTTTCGGTTAGCTTAAACCCAATAGCCAGCATACGCGCCTGCGCCTGACGCACCGAACTATTATCGGCCACATCGGGAACTGCTCTCAAGGGTATGTTCAGTGCATTGATGGTTAAGTAAATCACTCTGCCTTCTTTCACTTTTTGTCCGGCACCTGGGGTTAAATCAAGAATGCTTCCCGCCGGTTTGTTTTTCACATAACTAGAGTCGGAAACCACACAAGCAAGGCCATGATTCCGGAGAAAAGCCTCTGCTTCTTCCATCTGCATTCCTTTTACATCGGGTACTACCACTGCCTCTCCGTGACGGGTGTATATGTCCAACCCCTTCAATACAATGAAAAGCAGTACGCATACCACCACAACCATGGCTATCAGATTCACCCAAAAGTATTTATTTGCTTTGAAAGAAAAAAAATCTTTTACCGTCATAATTCTTAGCTGTTACAATTGGAGACAAAGATACTATTTTCAACACAGAGTAGTGCAGAGTTGTGCCTAGTTTTTTATAATTACCAATCAGACAGATAGTTCCGGCTATAACCCCAAGGGCTTTTGGGGCAAAAAAAAAGAAGTAAAGGCAGTACCTTCACTTCTTTTTTGTCTTTTAAAGAACAGAGTGTTATCGTTTCACTCCGTTGTATTCGTCAGAAACAGTTAGTTTCTTGCGACCTTTTGCACGACGGGCAGCCAATACTCTACGACCATTAGCCGACTCCATTCTCTCACGGAAACCGTGCTTGTTTTTTCTCTTTCTGTTAGAGGGTTGATAAGTTCTCTTCATTTCTATATATTGTTTTATGTTATTATCTAACTGTAATCGGGCTGCAAAAATAGGTACTTTTTTCAAATAAACCAAGAGATAACTCATTTTTAGTCAAAAGACTTTGGCTTTTTTATTGATTTAGATTACTTTTGCAGTCGAAAAGAGGAAGAGACAACTCAATAATTACATAAAAAAGAAAATTAAAGTATGATCAATTCACAAGACATCAAGAACGGAACTTGCATCCGCATGGATGGTAAGCTCTATTTTTGCATCGAATTCCTTCACGTAAAGCCAGGTAAAGGTAACACCTTTATGCGCACTAAACTGAAAGATGTGGTCAGTGGCTATGTCCTTGAACGTCGTTTCAACATCGGCGAGAAGCTGGAAGATGTACGTGTAGAGCGTCGTCCCTATCAGTTCTTATATAAAGAAGGTGAAGAGTATATCTTCATGAACCAAGAAACTTTCGACCAACACCCCATTGCTCACGACCTCATCAACGGCGTTGACTTCTTAAAGGAAGAGATGATTGTCGACGTGGTTTCTGATGCTTCGACCGAAACTGTATTATATGCCGATCTTCCTGTGAAAGTACAATTGAAGATTACTTATACCGAACCGGGCTTGAAAGGCGATACAGCTACCAATGCCAGCAAACCTGCTACTCTGGAAACAGGTGCTGTGGTTCGTGTTCCTTTGTTTATCAACGAAGGCGAAACAATCGAAATCGACACACGCGACGGTTCATACCAAAACCGCGTAAAAGTATAACTTTTACAGTTAAAATCACTGTATCAGTAAAAAACGGGAGCCATTTGCTCCCGTTTTTTTTATTATATCTCAAATTATCGTGTATATTTGTGTCATCAATTATATCAACCGAATACTATTATGCGCTACTCCGTCATCATTCCCGTTTACAATCGCCCCGACGAAGTGAACGAACTGCTGCAAAGTCTTATCGAACAACATTACAACGATTTTGAAGTGATCATTGTCGAAGACGGTTCCTCCGTTCCCTGCAAAACCATTGCAGATGCATACAGCGACCGGTTGGCTATTCATTATTTCGAGAAGCCCAACTCCGGACCGGGGCAAACCCGTAACTACGGAGCCGAAAGAAGTCATGGCGAATATTTACTCATTCTCGATTCGGACTGCATCATTCCTCCTGGCTATTTTGAGGCCATTGACCAAGAGCTTCAAAACAAACCGGCCGATGCTTTCGGTGGTCCCGACCGTGCACACAGTTCTTTCAGCGATATGCAAAAAGCCATCAACTACTCCATGACCTCCTTTTTCACTACCGGAGGCATCCGTGGAGGGAAAAAGAAAATGGATAAATTCTACCCGCGGAGTTTCAATATGGGAGTTCGTCGAACGGTTTATCAAGCATTGGGTGGATTCTCGGACATGCGCTTTGGCGAGGATATCGACTTCAGCATCCGCATCTTCAAAGGGGGGTATAGCTGTCGGTTATTTCCCGGTGCATGGGTTTATCACAAACGCCGCACCGATCTGAAGAAGTTCTTCAAACAAGTACACAACTCGGGCATTGCCCGGATCAACCTCTATAAGAAGTATCCCGAATCACTGAAAGTAGTGCACCTGCTTCCTGCCGTGTTTACGTTGGGGGTAGCCTTCTTATTGATCGGTTCATTGTTTTGCCTGTATAGCCTGCTGCCCATTCTGCTTTATGCCGTACTGGTGTGCATAGACTCCTCGCTACAAAATCACAGCTTACGCATCGGCATATACTCCATAGCAGCTGCTTTTATACAATTAATCGGCTACGGAACCGGATTCTGGCGCGCTTGGTGGCAACGGTGCGTACTGGGACGCGATACGTTTGAAGCTTTCAAGAAGAATTTCTATAAGTAACACTCCCTGCCAATGAACGAGCGACAAAAACTAAACATCAACCAGTGGGCAGAAGAAGATCGTCCCCGCGAGAAGATGGTAAACAAAGGAGTTGCCGCATTGAGCGATGCCGAACTGTTGGCCATCCTTATCGGATCGGGCAGCAGAGACGAAAGCGCCGTCGAGCTGATGCGCCGGGTCATGGCTTCGTGTCATAACAATTTGAATGAACTGGCTCATTGGGGAGTGCACGACTTCTCTACATTCAAAGGGTTAGGCCCGGCCAAGAGCATCACCATCATGGCAGCTCTCGAACTGGGCAAACGACGGAAGCAACAGGAAGTTCGCGAGCGACAAACCATTCGTTGCTCGCGCGATATCTTTGAGTTGTTTCATCCCCTGCTGTGCGATTCACCGCAAGAGGAGTTCTGGGTTTTATTGCTCAATCAGGCCTGTAAGGTGATCGAAAACATTCGTATCAGCACCGGAGGCATTGATGGTACGTATGCCGATGTACGCTCCATTCTGCGCGAAGCTCTGTTGCAACGAGCTACCCAACTGGCACTTATCCACAACCACCCTTCGGGCAACTGCCAGCCCAGCGCATCCGACCGCCAACTGACACAACAGATACAGCAAGCAGCCCGTACAATGAACATTCAACTAACCGACCACGTTATCATTGGTAGTGATAAGTTCTACAGTTTTGCAGACGAAGGGCTTGTCTAAGTGATTTTATTCTTATATTTGCAGATATAAAACCCTACCACCATGACTAAATTTGAAACAGAAGAAAAAATAGTAGAAATGCTCAAAACAGTATTTGACCCGGAAATCCCGGTGAATGTATACGATCTGGGGCTTATCTACAACATCGATTTATCCGACAACGGAGAAGTGACCATTGAAATGACACTGACGGCACCCAACTGCCCGGCAGCCGATTTCATCATGGAAGATGTGCGCCAACGAGTCGATTCCATCGACGGTATAACATCGACCACCATTAATTTAGTGTTTGAGCCCGAATGGGATAAAGACATGATGAGTGAAGAAGCGAAGTTAGAACTAGGCTTTTTATAATGAAGAATATCTATTTCCTTTCTGATGCACACCTGGGTTCGCGGGCCATTGAACATGGACGCACGCAAGAGCGACGACTGGTGAATTTCCTCGACAGCATTAAACACAATGCTGCCGCCGTATATTTGCTGGGAGATATGTTCGACTTTTGGTACGAATTCAAGTTAGTGGTACCCAAAGGTTATACGCGTTTCTTAGGAAAACTATCGGAGCTTACCGATATGGGAGTAGAGGTGCACTTCTTTGTTGGTAACCACGACATCTGGTGTGGCGACTATCTGGCGAAAGAGTGCGGAGTGATTCTGCATCACGAGCCCCTGACTACCGAGATTTACGGGAAAGAATTTTATCTGGCTCATGGCGACGGATTGGGCGATCCGGACAAGACTTTCAAGTTCTTGCGAGCCATGTTTCGCAACGAAACCATGCAAAAGCTATTCTCAGCCCTTCATCCGCGCTGGAGCATTGACTTGGGGCTAAGCTGGGCGAAGCACAGCCGGCAGAAACGGATCGACGGAAAAGAGCCCGAATATATGGGTGAGGATAAAGAGTACCTGGTGCTCTACACCAAAGAGTATCTGAAAAGCCACCCAAACATCAACTACTTTATTTATGGTCACCGCCACATTGAACTCGATTTGATGTTAAGCGCAACGGCACGTATCACCATTTTGGGCGATTGGATCAACTTCTTCTCGTACGCTGTATTCGACGGAGAGAACTTCTTTTTCGAAAACTATGTAGAAGGCGAGACACAACTATAAACAATATACAGAAAGAATCGCCGTCATTTGTTCTTGTTCGGAACAAATGACGGCGATTCTTTATTATAGGTATTCCCAACTATGCGTCGTTAATAGTTGGCAGCTTTTGCAATACGCTTGGGTATATCTGTATTATCCATCTTGCCTTGGAACAGCTCGGCACCTTTACCAATCGCATATACGGGAACATATCCGGCCGAGTGTCCGCCATGCGACCAGCTTACTCTGGCTATCTGGCTCATCACCTCTTTGGCACGGGCGGCAAGCGGCTCGCTCTTCGAGTACATGCTCTCTTCAAAGACTACTTTGTTTTTCACAAAAGAGTGTTCAAACTCATCGCGAAGTAGTTTTTCCTGATCCCAACTGATAGGCAGCTCTTTCCAAAAGCCCATCTCATCAGCCAGCAAGGCTTTCATATCTTCCCAGGCAACTGTGTTATTCTTTGCCTTTCTCAATTGTCCCATCTTAGCCGAAAGAACGTCTATCGAGTTTTTCTGGTACTGAAGCGCTTTGAGATTGAGCTCGTATCTGCCCGTACCTAAGGCAATGCCACCGGTTTCGTGGTCGGCAGTGACTACGATCAATGTTTCTTTCGGGTGTTTCTTGTAGAACTCATACGCTACCTTGATGGCATTGTCCATGTCTTGTACTTCACGGAAAGTAGTGGCAGCATCATTGCCGTGGCAAGACCAGTCAATCTGTCCGCCTTCGACCATGAGGAAGAAACCTTTCTTGCTGTCCTTGGTCAAAAAGGCGATAGCACTTTCGGTAATCTGAGTCAGTGTCAAGTCGCCCGCTTTGCTGTCGATGGCATAAGGAAGCGAAGCAGTCGAAGCACCTTCTTCCTGAATCAACACCATCTTACCCGCTTTGGGAGCTTTGGCCTTGAAATCATTGACGCCTCTAGCAATGGTATAGCCTGCTTCTTCGATGATTGGGTAAATGCTGGGAGCCTCTTTCTTATCGGCTGTTGTGGCGGGCTTCAAGAAACCTGCTCCGGCATAGAAGTCGAAGTTTGCTTTGGGCAGATCGGTTGCAATTTCGTAATACATATTGCGATCGGGCTGATGTGCATAGAAAGCAGCCGGAGTTGCATGGTCTACGCTTACGCTGGTAGTTACTCCTACTTTCTTGCCGGCTTTCTTTGCCTGCTCGGCCACGGTGGTTATTTTGTTTTTCTGGTCATCCAGGCCAATGGCTCCGTTGTATGTTTTGTGTCCCGTAGCAAGAGCCGTGCCTGCTGCCGAAGAGTCGGTTACCGAATTGGTTGCCGAGAAAGTAGTAGCCATAGATGCTACCGGGAATTGGGTAAACAGCAACGATTCCGTACCGATGCGCCCTTGTTTTTCGGCCAAATACATCTCAGTACCATTGACTTGATTGACTCCCATCCCATCGCCGATGAAATAGAATACATACTTTGCCTGACCGTTGGCAACAACGGAAATCAAGACAAATGCTAAAGCATAAATTAATCTTCTCATTCTAGTTTATTTTACGTTATTATGGTATCATTTCCCGCAAAGTTAGTTTATTTTCAGGAAACTCCAATGTCATCCACCTATTTATGCATGCATCACTCTTTTTTATTGCGGTGAGAGAATGGACAGTTTACGAATGTATGAAGAAACCCGTTTATCTATACACATAAGGTAGAAAAAGTAGCTGTTGCTTATGCAGACTTTAGCTATTTTCGTCTGCTTTTCTTAGTCGTCGGCTTGCAATGCGACAATGGTCGGTATACAACACAATCATGGTCGGCTTGCAAGGCGACAATCATCGGATTACAAGCCGACCATCAAAACAACAAATTAAATACAGATAAGAAGCACGAAGAATGCAGATAAACGACGTATTAAATACAGGTAGAAAATAGGCTTCATGGCAACATAGAGCCGTATCGGTTTGGCTCTTCATGGGGCGAAGGGGGCATAAAAAAAGCCGGAGAACAGTTAAACTGTCTCCGGCTCATCTATATTAACGATAATCGGACGATTTATTAGCTCAAGATAGCCATTGTATCCGATGCAATCAGCAACTCTTCGTCGGTAGGGATCACTACTACTTTCACACGCGATTCGGGAGTAGAGATAATCACTTCCTTACTTCTTGCCTTATTGGCTTCGTGGTCGATCTTCACGCCAAGGAACTCAAGTCCTTCGCATACACCGGCACGACAGGTTTGTTGGTTCTCGCCCACACCACCGGTGAACAGAATCACATCTACACCGCCCATGGCAGCAGCATAAGCACCGATGTATTTCTTGATACGGTAGTAGTACATCTGCTCGGTCAGGATGGCACGCTCGTCACCGGCAGCTACGGCTGCTTCCAAGTCGCGCATATCGCTGGCACCTTCTCTCATACCGGCTACACCCGATTGCTTGTTCAGCAAATCAGAGATACCTGCCGTGTCGAGGTTTTCTTTGTCCATAATGAACGTTACCGCACCTGCGTCGATATCGCCGCAACGAGTACCCATCATTAATCCTTCGAGCGGAGTCAATCCCATCGAGGTATCGATACATTTTCCGTCTTTAACAGCTGCAACAGAAGCACCGTTGCCGATGTGGCAGGTGATCAGTTTCAAGCCTTCGGCCTTCATGCCCAGGTACTCACATACACGTTGTGATACGTAGCGGTGAGAGGTTCCGTGGAAACCGTAGCGACGGATGCCGTATTTCTTATACAAATCGTAAGGAATGGCATACAGATAAGCATGCTCGGGCATTGTTTGATGGAAAGCCGTATCGAACACACCTACTTGAGGCACGTTGGGAAGGATGGCCGTAATAGCATTGACGCCTTTGAGGTTGGCAGGATTGTGCAACGGAGCCAGATCATTGCAGGCAACGAATGCATCGAGCACCTCTTGTGTAAGCAATACCGATTTGCTGAACTTCTCACCACCGTGCACCATACGATGACCTACCGCATTGATTTCGTCGAGCGATTTAACTGCTCCAAACTCAGGGTGAGTCAAGGTTTCAAGAATAAACTCTACACCTACGGTATGCTCGGGGATGTCTCTTTCGAGTACTTTCTTGTCACCATTGGGCAATGTCAACTTAAGAAATGAGCCTTCGAGGCCGATTTTCTCAATTCCACCTTGTGCAATAACTTCTTTGTTGCTCATATTGAACAACTTGTACTTGATAGATGAACTACCACAGTTCAATACTAATATATTCATATCTTGATTAATGTATTATTTCGCGTTATTTAAAGCAATAGCCTGATTGGCCGTAATGGCAATCATACGGTAGATATCTTCGATCGAGCAACCGCGTGAAAGGTCATTGACCGGACGAGCAATACCTTGAAGAATCGGTCCGATAGCGTCGGCGTTGCCCAAGCGTTGAACCAGTTTATAAGAGATATTACCTACCTCGAGGCTGGGCACGATCAGCACATTGGCTTCTCCTGCGATAGGCGAACCGGGTGCTTTGCCCGCTCCGATCGAAGGTACCAATGCCGCATCGGCTTGCAACTCGCCATCGAGCAACAACGTAGGGTCTAATTCTTTGGCAAGTTTCACTGCTTCGACCACTTTATCAACCACTTCGTGCTTGGCAGAACCTTTGGTAGAGAAGCTCAACAAGGCAACTTTAGGTTTTTCGATACCGGCAACAGCTTTTGCGGTATGAGCCGTACACACAGCGATCTGAGCGAGTTGTGATGCGTCCGGAACAGGAGTTACGGCTACGTCGCCCATCACGAGCAAGCCATTCTTGCCATAATCGGGAGCTTTGGTGAGCAACAACATTGCACCTGACACGCAAGTAATTCCCGGAGTTGTTTTAATGATCTGCAATGCAGGGCGAAGCACATCGCCTGTCGTATTTTTTGCACCGGCCAATTGTCCGTCTGCGTCGCCATTCTTGATTATAAGGCAACCTAAGTAGAGCGGATCAAGCACCAGTTTGCGAGCCTCTTCTATGGTCATCCCTTTCTTTTTGCGAAGTTCGCACAATAATTGTGCATATTCTTCTTGTTTGGGGTGATTGGCAGGATCAATAATGGTTGCTTTGCCAATATTTCCCAATCCCCATTTAACTGCCAGTTCCATAATTTCGTCCGGATTGCCCAGTAAAATCAGATCGGCAACTTCGTCTGTCAGAATCAGATTAGCAGCTTTGAGGGTACGTTCTTCCGTACCTTCGGGAAGAACAATGCGCTGGCGATTCGCTTTCGCACGCGCGACAATTTCATTAATCAAGTTGAGCATAGATATTTAAAATAGTTGTATAAATTCGGTAGAACGTATATTTGACGCCGCAAAAGTACACAATTTTGCAATATCTACATTGCAAAACTGCGGTTTTTATAGTGTAACGATGCAATTATATGTTATTTAACATTAGTAAACGACAGAAGAACTGCCGAGAAGCCATTTTCGCACCTGTTTCATCTTCTTATTTCATGATTTTTTCTTTGGCAAGCGTCCATTAAGATAGGTACCCATCAGGCATTTACCGGAACATATCGTTGGGCACATGGGGCGTGCTGAATTCGTCGCCTTGGTACAGCAAACGATAAGTTAAAAATAACCTCATATAGAGAATGAAGAACAGAGGCAAGCATTATTTTGTTACCTTTGCAATGTTTTTAAAATTCAACTAAAATTAGTATGATACGTCAGTGTGCCATTTTGTTTGGCTGTTTAGCTTTGGGTGAATTAATCGTCTTTCTCACAGGAATAAAGTTTCCATCGAGTATTATCGGCATGTTATTACTTACCCTCTTTCTCAAATTAGGTTGGATCAAGTTGCAATGGGTGCAGGGCATGTCCGACTTCCTGATCGCTAATCTCGGCTTCTTCTTTATCCCTCCCGGTGTTGCATTAATGCTTTATTTCGATATCATCGAAGCTCAATTCTGGCCCATTGTGGTTGCCTCTACCGTTAGCACACTGCTGGTACTCGTTGTTACCGGCTGGATTCATCAATTAGTACGCAAAATCAAATGAATTATTTAGAAAACGAATTCTTTCTCTTAGCCATCACTTTCGGAATATACTTTCTGGCAAAGTTATTGCAAAAGAAAACCGGGTTGGTGCTACTCAATCCCATCTTACTAACCATCGCCCTGCTCATCATCTTTTTAAAAATGACGCATATCAGTTTTGAAACGTATAATGAAGGCGGACACCTGATTGAGTTTTGGTTGAAGCCTGCCGTAGTGGCCTTGGGCGTTCCGCTATATCTGCAACTGGAAACGATCAAAAAACAAATTCTGCCGATTGTGCTCTCGCAACTGGCCGGTTGCATCGTAGGAGTGGTATCGGTAGTGGTCATAGCCAAGGCGTTGGGCGCCTCTCAGGAGGTGATCTTATCGTTGGCACCCAAGTCTGTAACTACACCCATTGCCATGGAGGTAACCAAAGCACTGGGTGGTATTCCGTCATTAACGGCTGCCGTTGTGGTGAGCGTAGGCCTGCTTGGCGCAATTCTCGGAATTAAAATCATGAAGCTGACACGGGTGGGCAGCCCCATTGCGCAAGGGCTTTCGCTGGGTGCGGCTGCACATGCCGTAGGAACTTCTACCGCGATGGACATCAGTAGCAAGTACGGTGCTTATGCCAGTTTAGGCTTAACACTCAATGGTATATTTACCGCCATACTAACACCGACAATCTTACATTTATTAGGGTTGTTGTAACAAAAGCCCCCCTTTTCTTGTTATATATAGTATTCATTTGGAAAAAATAGATTTATGATAGCATTTAAAGACATTACTTTACAGGATAGAGATACCATTACAGCATATACACTAAATAGTCCTCGTCGCAATTGCGATCTTTCTTTCTCAAATCTTTGCAGCTGGAGGTTCTTATACGATACACAGTTTGCCATTGTCGATAATTTTCTTGTTTTCAAATTCTGGGCAGGAGAAAAGTTGGCTTATATGATGCCCGTAGGCTCCGGAGACTTGGAAAAGGTATTGAAAGAGCTGATAGAAGATGCACGGCACGAACAACAACCCTTCTGTATGTTGGGCGCTTGCTCATGCATGAGAGGCGAACTGGAAAACTTGCTGCCGGGGCAGTTTGACTTCACAGCCGATAGAGATTATGCCGATTACATCTACCTGCACACTGATTTGGCGACTTTGAAAGGCAAAAAGTTTCAGTCGAAACGAAATCACATCAACAAATTTCGCAATACATATCCCGATTATGAGTATGCAGCCATCACCCCCGACGGCATACAGGAGTGCTTGGAGCTGGAAGCAGAATGGTGTAAGGTAAACAATTGCGACCAACAAGAAGGTACCGGCAACGAGCGTCGGGCATTGATTTACGCATTGCATCATTTCGAAGCGTTGGGACTAAGCGGTGGCATTCTCCGTGCCAATGGCAAGATTGTAGCTTTTACTTTCGGTATGCCGATCAACAACGACACCTTCGGAGTACATGTAGAAAAGGCAGATACGACAATCGACGGAGCTTATGCCATGATCAACTATGAGTTTGCCAATCACATACCCGAACAGTACACCTATATTAATCGCGAAGAAGACCTCGGCATCGAGGGGTTACGCAAAGCGAAACTATCCTATCAGCCCGAGATAATTTTAGAGAAATACATGGTCTGCCTACACGAGCAACCCATTGATATGATAAAATGGTAACATGAAAAAAAAAGCAATCAAAGCCTTGTGGAAGCAATGCTTTACCGATAGTGCCGATTTCGTTGATTTATATTTCGACTTACGCTACAACAATGAGGTAAACATTGCGCTCGAAAGTGGTAAAGACGTCATTGCTGCACTTCAGTTGCTACCCTACCCAATGACTTTCTGCGACAAGGTGATTCAAACCTCTTACATCTCGGGAGCCTGTACACATCCCGATTATCGCAACAAAGGGGTGATGCGCGAATTGCTATCACAAGCGTTCGCGCGCATGATGCAAACGAAAAGCCTCATCAGCACGCTTATTCCTGCAGAGCCTTGGCTATACGATTATTATGCACATATGGGCTATGCGACTGTATTTCACCATACGCAAAAAGAGTTGTCAGCACAAAAGCTGCCTACTACCGCATCGGTTCAGGTAAGTCATACGAACCAGTATGAAGAAGATATCTATCAGTATTTGAATAAGAAGATGAAGGAGCGTCCTTGTTGTATACAGCATACCGAAGCCGACTTCAAAGTCATACTTGCCGACTTGGCACGCACACAAGACAGTGTCTATGTAGCTAAGCAAGAGGATACCATCGTTGGCATCGCCATCGGCTACAAATGGGAGCAGGCAGTGTACGTAAAGGAACTACTAACCGAGAGCAAAGAGATATCCAACGAGCTGCTGCATCAGATAGGGCAAATAAGCGGGCAAGATCAAATCAAGCTGACCCTGCCTCCTACTCCGACAGACGAGGCTCACCAGTTGGGTATGGCGCGTATCATCGATGCCAAATCGGTATTGCAACTCTATGCCGCTGCTTATCCCGAACAGGAGATGAGTCTTGAATTGGTTGATGAGCAGCTATCGACCAATAACGGTTATTATTATGTATGCAACGGCAAGTGCATGTATAGTGAGGAGCGGATACCTGAAACGCATATACGGCTGAATATCGGAGAGCTATCTGAACAGATACTCGCTCCGCTTCAACCGTATATGAGTTTAATGTTGGATTAAGTGGGGTTATAGGCCACTGAAATCAACTTGATCAAAGACCAATGATGGGATACGCCAAGACGAAGTGAGTCGTGCGTCATTACCAATCTCCGCCAATGAAGCCCACAAAGTAATCATATTGCCCGTTACGTTCATTTCGGAAATAGGCTGTGTCAACTTTCCTTTTTCAATCAGAAAACCTTCGATACCATAGGAGAAATCACCGGTTGTACTGTTGCAGTTGCCACCATTGTAAGCTGTCACCAAGATACCCTTATCTACTCCGGCAATGAGTCGATCCAGACTTTTGCCTCCGGGCTTCATGACCAATAAAGAGGGCGAACTGATGGTGGGCGCCACTTTCATCTTATTGCCGGTATAGGTATCGATAAAATAGGTTTTGAGCACACCGTTTTCAAACACAGGACCTTGCTTGGTGGCTACCCCTTCGTTATCGAAATAGCGAGCACCCGAGGCTTGAATCAGATGCGGTTCGTCTGTTAGGTTCAAAACATCGCTACCTATTTTCGTGTCTAGTTTATTTAGTAAGAATGAGTTCTTTTGTTGCAAAGCAGAACCATATAAAGCACTCAAAATCGGTCTGAGCAATTGGCTTGAGTTAAGCGAGTCGACAACCATCGTGTACTTGCCCGACTTGACCTTCTTCTGCCCCAACTTGCGCAATGTGCGCTCCAAAGCCGTTTTACCTATATCCGACTTGATGAGTTTATCGTAGTAAATAGCCGACTCATACCACCCATCGGAGGGTCGTGCTTCTCCTTCTCCTTTGATGGAAACACCCGCCGATAGTGAGAACCAGGTTCTGTTTGATTCGCCCTCAAAGCCGTTGCTGGCCAGTTTGTAAGATGAGCTTTCGCCGTCACTATACGAGGAATCGACAGAGATTATTCGCTCATTCTTGCCTAAAATCTCTTCGGCTACCGTCTTTGCCAATAAAACTTTATCGTCGGGATTGAGCGATGAAAGCTTCGCATCAGTCAATTGCAGGTCGGGCTTTCCACCTTGATAATAACGGGATGCATCGGGAAGCGTTCTTGCCTCGTCCTTCGCAAGATAGCGAGTGGCATCAATTCCGTTCTTAATAAAAGACTCCAGTTCCTTTTTATCCAACCGATTGGTAGAGTACATTCCATAACGCCCGTCCACATACACCGATAAGGTGAGCTGATTCTCGGAGGCCTGTTGCAAGCGATCCATTTTAGCATCTCTCAATTCGAACGAGCTGTTCGAGCCCGAAGACAAATCTACCTTGGCTTGCTGGCAACCGTTCTGAAGGGCATAATCCATGGCCCATTGTGCCAATTTCTTATTGCTATCTGATATCATGATTATTCAGTATTATGCATTAATAGTTAAAATCAACTTTCACCGCCAACGGTGAGTTTGCTTACTAAAGCAGAAGGCATACCACAGGTTACCGGACAAGATTGTCCGTCCTTGCCACAAGTCCAACTGCCATTATCAATCTTATCATTGCCGGCTACCATGGTAATATCGGCCAGTGCCTTCGGTCCATTGCCTATGATATTGACATCCTTAATGGGTTGAGTAAGCTTGCCATCCTCAATCAGGTAGCCCGACTTGACAAAGAAAGTAAAGTCGCCTGCGCCAATCTGAACCTGCCCGTTGGTAAACTGGTCTACAAAGATTCCCTTCTTAACCGAGGCAATAATATCGGCTTCCGTCATATTTCCGGGCTCCATGTAGGTGGCACGCATACGAGGAATGGGCAGGTTTCGGAAAGATTCACGACGTCCGTTGCCGGTCGGTGCAATGCCATAATGTTTTGCACTGATGCGGTCGTGCAGATAGCTGGTCAGTACCCCATTGGTTACGAGGTAGGTTTTCTGTCCTTCTACTCCTTCATCGTCAAAGTTAATCGAACCACGATTGAACGGAATCGTACCATCGTCTATCACACTAATGTGCTCATTGCATATTTTCTTATGCAACTGATCGGAGAAGATAGACGTATTTTTCCGATTAAAGTCGGCCTCAAAAGCATGACCAATCGCTTCGTGCAGTAGAATACCCGATCCTCCTGCTCCCATAACAACGGGCATCTCTCCCCCTTTGGGTTTGATTGCCTGAAAAAGAATGGCTGTTTTATCGACTGCCTCACGAGCAATGGTATCCACAACCTCGTCGGTAAGAAACTCGAATCCTTTGCGATAAGAACGAGCAGAGTAGCTGTTCTCAATCTGTCCGTTCTGCTCCATGATACACATCGCACTCAGAGTAACCATGGGACGATAGTCATAGTACATCACTCCCTCCGAATTACAGAACAGGATATGAGAGGTAGCATCGCTAAGCGAAGCGTTAACTTTATGCACCCGTTTGTCTAGTGCAAACATCTTATCGTTGAGCTTCTGTAAATAGGGCATCTTCTCTTTCAGCGTCACCTCTTCCCAAGAAGAAGCGATGCCATAGTAGTTCTTCTTCAATGGTTTTTCTTTCAGAGCAACAGGTTTACCTGCCCGGTTGGAAGCTGCAATACGAGCCGCCGTACGAGCAACTTTGAGCATATCTTCGAGCGTTACATTCTCCACATAAGCATACCCGCTCTGATCGCCGGCAAGTACACGCACGCCCATACCAAAGTCTATGTAAGAGTTACAACGATTCACTGCACCATCCTGCAAAGAGATAGCGTTCGTAAACGTATGTTCAAAAAACAAATCGGCATAGTCGCCTCCTTTTTCTAAAGCAGCAGCCAATACCTTACGCATATCTTCCTCGCTCACCCCGAAGTGGTTCATAGCAGATGAAAGAGTAGAGCCTCTAACTGATGACGGAGTGCCCAGAGCCGAACCAACCGCCAGCGAGCCAAGCAATGCCATACTTCCTGTTCTTAAAAAATTTCGTCTATCCATGTTAATTAAATTATGAGTTGTGAACTGTGAATCGTTTTTCAACTATTGTCAGTGCTCCATCGTGAGCAAGCTTTCGAGCTCTTCGCCACTCAAGCGAAGGTGGAACTGTCCCCGATAGGCAACGGATATCGCACCGGTTTCCTCGGAAACGATGATGGCAAGTGCATCCGACTCCTGAGAAACTCCCATAGCAGCCCGGTGGCGAAGACCCAGCTCTTTAGGGATGCTTAAGTCGTGAGAGACGGGCAGAATACAGCCGGCCGCTTTTATTCGCTGCTTGCTGATAATCATAGCACCGTCGTGCAACGGGCTGTTCTTAAAGAAAATATTCTCGATCAATCGTTGATTTACATTGGCATTAATGACCTCGCCCGTACGAACCAGATCATCGAGCGGCACATGGTGCTCGATCACTATCAAAGCACCTACTTTCTGCTTACTCATGCTGATGCAAGCCATCACAATAGGCATAATACCGTCTCGTTCTAACTTCTCTTTTTTATTGCCGGTAAGTAAACGTATTAAGGAACTGGCATGCTGATGCGTGCCCAAGGTAAGGAGAAAGCGACGTATCTCGTCCTGAAAGAGCACAATAAGTGCCAAGACACCCACACTGACCAGTTTATCGAAGATAGAGCCCAGCAGCTTCATCTCGAGCACCTGAGATACGACCAACCAAATGAGGATGAACACCAGAATTCCGGTGAACACATTGATAGAACCGGAAGCCTTCATGAGCTTGTACGTATAGTAAAGCAAAAAAGCGACCAGCAGGATATCAATAAAATCTTTTATTCCAAATTCAAAAAACACAATTCGGTAACGTTTTAACGATTTACAATGAACAATGAAAAGCTTACAGCTTCCATTGCGATTTAAGTTTCTCTGTAATCTGTACAGCCTCTACCGCCTCGCGCACATCGTGTACACGCAAGATATCGGCACCTTTGAGTAAGGCCACCGTATCGAGCACTGTTGTTCCATTCAGTGCCTCCTGCGGAGTTCCACCCAGCAAACGATAGATCATTGACTTTCGCGATACACCCACTAATAAGGGCAACTCGAATATAGCAAACTCTTCCAGATGGGCCATGAGTTCATAATTATGCTCCAGTGTCTTACCAAAGCCAAAGCCCGGATCAAGAATAATATCTTTCGCACCCAAATCACGTAACTGCTGTACTTTGCGTGCAAAATATAGAAATACCTCTTTTAGAAAGTTCTCATACTGTGGTTCCATTTGCATATTCTGCGGTGTACCTTTCATGTGCATCATAATATAAGGAACACCCAGCCGGGCTACCGTCTCGAACATCCGTTCATCCATTTCTCCGGCAGCAATATCGTTGATGATGGCCACTCCGTAATCTCTAACACAACACTCGGCTACGTCGGCACGAAAGGTATCAACTGATATAATGGCATCGGGGTGGTTCTTCCGTATAATTTCCAATCCGTTACGCAAGCGACTCATTTCCTCTTCGGCAGAAATATGTTCGGCATTGGGACGCGACGAGTAAGCACCAATATCAATAATAGAAGCTCCCTCATCGAGGATTTGTTTGGCACGTGCGGCAATATCCGCTTCGACTTGTTTTCTACTATCGGCATAGAAAGAGTCAGGTGTTACATTGAGTATACCCATTACTTGGGGAACAGCTAAATCTAACAGCTGTCCGTTCACATTCAGGTAAGTAGAAGAAGTCTGTTTCATTCTTTTCATTTTCCGGTTTGATTACTGCAAATGTAAATAAAAACAAGAACTATCTATACTTTATTTTAGAATTAAACGAATATTTGCATAATATCTACATCTGAGTCAGCACATTTCTCAGTATTATGCTTTATCTTTGTTGCATCTTAATTTAGAAATAACATATGATACTTTCTGCATTATACCAGCTATTCCTGGATTGCTCGGTTGTAACGACCGACAGTCGTAATTGTCCTGAAGATTCTTTATTCATAGCCCTTAAGGGTGAGTCATTCAATGGCAATGCTTTTGCAGCACAAGCCCTACAAGATGGCTGTGCCTACGCTATAATCGACGAATCCGAATATGCAGTAGAAGGCGATGAACGTTTTATTTTAGTATCCGATTGTTTACAAACACTCCAACAATTGGCTAATTATCACCGTCGCCAACTGGGTACCCGGGTGATTGGTATTACGGGCACCAATGGAAAGACAACGACCAAAGAACTTATTTCGAGCGTACTGTCGCAAGCACACAATGTGCTTTATACACTGGGCAATCTAAATAATCATATCGGAGTACCTCTTACTTTACTTCGCTTGAAACCGGAACACACATTGGCAGTCATCGAAATGGGAGCCAATCATCCCGGAGAGATTAAGCTACTGGCAGAAATAGCCGAACCGGATTATGGTCTCATTACCAACATCGGCAAAGCACACCTCGAAGGGTTTGGCTCGCTCGAAGGAGTTATGAGAACGAAAGGCGAACTGTACGACTATTTATGCACCAAGGAAGACGCAACCGTTTTCGTTCATCACGATAATCCTTACCTGATGGAGATGATACAAACGCGTACCTTATCGCCGATCTTTTATGGCAAGGATGAGTCGCTTTATATCAGCGGACGGGTGACCGGAAACTCTCCTTATCTGGCATTCGAATGGAGAGCCGGTAAAGAAAGCGATTGCTATACAGTAGAAACGCAGCTTATTGGCGAATACAACTTTGCCAACGCATTGGCTGCTGTTACCATAGGAAGTTATTTTGGTGTGGAGCCACAGCAAATAAACGATGCTTTAGCCGTATATACTCCACAAAACAATCGTTCGCAACTGAAAAGAACAAACGATAATACATTGATTATCGATGCTTACAATGCAAACCCAACAAGCATGATGGCTGCATTGGTGAATTTTCGAAGCATGGATGCTCCCAACAAAGTAATCATACTGGGTGATATGCGAGAGTTAGGGGTTGAGAGCGAAGCAGAACACAAAAAGATTATTGATTTTTTAACGAGATATTCATTTGCAGAGATTCTGTTGGTGGGCGAAGAGTTTGCTGCCATTCAACATCACTTCAGGTCGTACGCCAATGCACAGGAACTGATAGAAGAGCTACAAGCCCATAAACCACAGAATAGCACCATCCTAATTAAAGGTTCTAATGGAATCAGATTAAATACCGTAGTCGATTATTTATAAGATACCGTTCGTCTTTTTTTAATCATACGCGGACGAAGGACACAATAGCCAATAATACTAGCCAACGTTGCGCCTAGTGCATTGGCTGCAAAGTCCATCCAGTCTCCACCGCGATAGGAGGTGCAATACTCCTGTAGTAGTTCAATGCACCCGCTAAACAATATGGGACAAACAAATGCTCCCAACCAGGCGTGCCAAATAGGCATTGCACTTCGATGGGTACGTAAGAACTCAATCCACAACATGAAAGACATGCCAAAATACATGGCTACATGGACAACTTTATCTATATTCGGAATAGTGCTCAGCTCGACAGAAGGTGGCTTAAAAAAGGAAAGATAAACAACAGCCAATATAATGATAAGCGACAGTGGATATTTCTTAATATAATATAGCATATACGAATTAATTACAGGTAGAGCACAAATATAAGAAACATTTTCTATATTTGCGCGTTTTAGTATCTAAATAATATCAAATTGTAAGATAAATAGGAATTATGACAAAAAATGACAGAGCAAATTTTGGATCAAAACTAGGTGTTATTCTTGCTTCGGCAGGATCGGCAGTTGGTTTAGGTAATGTGTGGAGATTTCCTTATGAAACAGGAAATTATGGTGGAGCTGCTTTCATTATCATATATCTGGGATGCGTTATATTATTGGGGCTTCCAATTATGGTAGCCGAATTTATTATCGGCCGCCGTTCACGAACCAATACAGCAGGAGCCTATCAGGTACTTGCTCCGGGCACCCATTGGCGTTGGATAGGACGCATGGGTGTACTTGCCGGATTTCTCATTCTCTGCTATTATTCGGTAGTAGCCGGATGGACACTCGAATTCGTAGTAGAGGCAGTAACCAATAGTTTTGTAGGAAAAACGCCCGCCGATTTTGTGGCATCCTTCGATGAGTTCTCAACAAATGCCTGGCGTCCGGTCATTTGGCTGATCCTTTTTCTGCTGCTTACACACTTCATTATCGTACAAGGAGTTGAAAAAGGAATTGAGAAATCCTCTAAAATCATGATGCCCATGCTGTTTATTCTTATTCTAGTATTGGTTGTATGCTCAGTGACACTTCCGGGAGCCAGCAAAGGTATCGAGTTTCTATTGAAACCGGATTGGAGTAAGGTGACAGGCAATGTATTTCTGGGTGCTATGGGGCAGGCATTCTTTTCGCTGAGTCTGGGATTGGGCTGTTTATGCACCTATGCCTCATATTTCAGTAAAGACACCAACCTTACCCGAACCGCATTAAGCGTAGGAGTTATCGATACGTTCGTGGCGATTTTGGCAGGCTTTATTATTTTCCCTGCTGCCTTCTCGGTGGGGATTAAACCCGATGCAGGACCCGGGCTGATATTCATCACTTTGCCCAATGTATTTCAGCAAGCCTTTAGTGGAGCGCCTGTATTAGCTTATATATTCTCCGTTTTGTTTTATGTATTGCTGGCGGTAGCTGCACTGACTTCGACTATCTCCATGCACGAAGTCGTAACGGCCTATTTACATGAAGAGTTTAAGCTGACACGAAAGAAAGCGGCTTGGATGGTTACTTCGGGCTGTATTGTGTTAGGTACACTTTGCTCTCTCTCTTTGGGGGTACTCAACGGGGCTACGCTATTCGGATTGAATATTTTCGATTTATTTGATTTCGTGACAGCCAAGCTGATGCTTCCATTGGGTGGTTTGTTCATCTCCATATTCATCGGATGGTATCTCGATAAAAAGATTACCTGGGAGGAGATTACCAACGATGGTTCACTCAAAGTTCCGACCTATAAGCTGATTATCTTTATCTTGAAATATATTGCGCCTATAGCCATTTCATTGATATTTATCCATGAGTTAGGCCTACTCAAATTATGAGGTGGAAAGACTTCTTTTACTTCACACGATCAGAGCGACAAGGAGTATTCGCCCTTATCGTTCTGATTGTGGCAGTATGGATCGGTTTATACTTTATTCCACCACGCAAAGCGACCCTTGTCAAAGACGAAACATTTGAAAAGGAGTATGCTGAGTTTAAGAGTTCGATACAGCAGCAAGAACCAAAACGCAAGACAGCCTATGCCGAACGATTTGAAAAGCGTACGGTGGTGCTACAAACCTTCGATCCGAACACGAGTGATTCTGTTGACTTTCTAAACTTAGGACTTCCCCCGTGGATGGCTAAGAACATTCTTCGCTATCGGGATAAAGGTGGAAAGTTTCGCAAACCCGAAGACTTCCGCAAAATATATGGGCTTACTGAAGCACAATATACAACGCTGTTGCCCTACATCTCCATCAAAGAGTTGCCAAGCAGGAAAGATACCATACGGCTATATACCCAAAGCCCATCCAAAGACACCTTGCTATACTATAAATATCCTGCCGGAACAACGGTCAGCCTCAACCGGGCAGATACTACCGAGTTGCAAAGAATACCGGGTATCGGGAGTGGTATCGCCCGCATGATCGTAGGATATCGAAAGCAGTTGGGTGGCTTCTATGAGGTTGATCAACTAAAAGAAATTCGCTTAGCTGCTGATAAGTTACACCCGTGGTTTACAGTAGACACGAATGAAATCCGGCAGATGAATCTGAATAAAGCAAGTGTGGAAACACTGAAACGCCACCCTTATTTCAATTTTTATCAGGCACAACTCATTGTAGAGCATCGAAAAAAGAAAGGTAGGCTAACCAGCCTCCGGCAACTAAAATTTTATGATGAGTTTACGGCCAACGACTTAGAAAAAATAACGCCTTACGTTTGTTTTGACTAACGCAAGGCGAAGGCTCTTTACTCTTTTCTTATTTCACCATCGACCATATAAATGGTACGATCGGTAATTCGTGCCAACCCTTCATCATGGGTAACTATCACGAACGTTTGTCCGAAGCGGTTACGTAAATCAAAAAACAATTGGTGCAATTCTTCTTTATTGTGCGTATCAAGACTGCCCGATGGTTCGTCGGCCAAAATAACGGTAGGCTGATTGACCAATGCACGCGCTACAGCAACGCGTTGCTTCTCTCCTCCCGATAGTTCATTGGGCTTATGAGAAGCACGGTCTGTTAGTCCCATAAATTCCAGAATCTCCATAGCACGAGCGGTTGCCTCTTTGGTAGACGTACCGGCAATAAAAGCAGGAATCATCACGTTCTCGACTGCTGTAAACTCAGGCAGCAACTGATGAAACTGAAACACAAAACCAATATGTTTATTGCGAAAGGCAGAAAGTTCCTTCTCTTTCATACGGCTTACATTCGTTTGTTCGATAAATACAGTACCCTCATCCGGTGCGTCGAGTGTTCCCATAATCTGTAGCAAGGTCGTTTTACCGGCACCACTAGGCCCCACAATACTAATGACCTCGCCTTTATCAATCTCCAAATCAATACCTTTCAATACTTGTAAAGAGCCGAAACTCTTGGTAATTCCTTCTAACTTAATCATGACTACAGTCTTTTAATAACATATTCCGCCAAAAAACATCCAAACACGGCAGGCATATAGCTCACCGTTCCACAAGTCGATTTCTTATTGCGTTCAGCATCTGTGAGCAACACCGCCTTAGGATCTGCCTGCTCGGTACTGAATACGACTGGTAGTTTTCGCTTCACTCCCATTTTTTGCAAGCGTTTGCGTACAGCCTTACTTAATCCACAGTGGTAAGTATCCCAGATATCGGCAAAGCGCACCTGCGTAATATCACTCTTTGCACCGGCACCCATACTCGATACGATTTTGATTCGTCGCTGCATGGCATGATAGATCAAATAACATTTGGGACTAATCGTATCGATGGCATCGACAATAAAATCGTAATGTGCTGCATCAAGTAGCTCGGGGATATTATCATCTTTCAGATAAACCGGCAATACTGTAAGCTTCAGTTCCGGGTTAATCTGCTTATATCGTTCGGCCAATACCTGAGCCTTCTCTTGACCAATCGTTGTCTGAAGTGCAGCTAATTGGCGGTTAATATTACTGGGTTGTACCGTATCGGCATCCACAATGGTCATTTGCCCTACACCAGCTCTACAAATCATCTCGGCTGCATAGGCACCCACTCCACCTAGGCCAACCACCAATACATGAGCGGCAGCCATTCGTTGCATCCTCTCTTCACCCAGCAGTAATTGTGTACGCTGTTTCCAATCTGTATTCATCATTTCTTTTTAAACCATTTATAAAACCATTGTCCTACACTCTCATAATTTGGCGACTCATGATGCTGGCCGGGATCAGAAAAAGAAACCGTTTCCTGCGGATCGCCATATTGATCGGGGAAAAGCACAATCAAGCTATTGTTGTTAAAATAGCGAGCTATCTGTTGCGGTAAGCGTTCAAACGACGGATCGTAAGAGATATAGCCGCGACGCGCACTCACAATCACCAACAGATGGTCGTAATTCACTTGCCGGGTCAATAAGAGCAACTCGTCCCAGTTCGATAGTTCCGAGAACTCCGACCGTACACCTTTATGCTTCTTATTGATATACTCCTCCAGATAGCGTTGTGTATCGGGGTGAGCAAAAAAGTGTACCCTACATCCCAACTGACTTCCCATTCGACAGATACGTTCGAGCCATTTAAAGAAGCCTACTTCATATTCGGCTTTGGGTGGTACTGCTACAATAATTCGTCTCAACGTATTGACCGGCATCAAGCATTTTACAATCATCACCTGCCGATGCATTCCTTTCAACAAACTTTCGGTCATGTTTCCAAGAAACGAATCGACTAATGTCGCTTTGCGGTGTAAGCCAATTACCACCTCCGATGAGTTACATTCTTTCAATGTATGAATAATACCCGAAGCAATATTTAAATCATAGCGCGACACCGTATTCAACGTCACATCCGCCGATGCGGCAATCATAGCCGCATGTTCCAGCTGGCGTTTACCCTTCGTTTGACTTCCTGCCGATGTCATGTTGTCGTTGATTACATTCAGCGCCGTAAAACCACCCTTCCGCTTCGGATCTTTCATGACCAAAGCCATTCCCATCAAGTACTCGATCGTTTCGGGATTTGCCATCGGTATAAGAACGTTTTCCTCTTCCAAAGGTTCTGCTTTCATCCCTTCATAGTCTTCCTTTACAGCCATTTTACGAGATGCTCTCTCGGTTACAAAAGAGCTTATGATGCATGTAAACAGAATCAGCACCACCGTACCGTTAAGCACATCCTCGTTCAGCAAACGTTGTCCATCTGGTAAGATAATATTATATCCCACCAAAACGGCAGCAAGTGTAGCTGCAGCCTGTGCATTACTTAGTCCGAACATGAGTTCTCGCTCCAACGAAGCCATCCGATAGATTTTCTGTGTTGCCCAACAAGCAATCCACTTACTGATCATTGCCATTACCGTCATCACAAGTGCCACTTTCAAGGCAGCACCATGTCCAAACAAAATTCTAATATCGATTAACATCCCTACTCCAATCAAAAAATATGGGATAAATAAAGCGTTGCCCACAAATTCGAGGTGATGCATCAATGGAGATACATGAGGAATCAACCGATTCAAAACCAAACCGGCCAGAAAAGCACCTAGGATACCTTCCATTCCAACCACTTCCATCAGTCCGGCTCCAAGAAAAACCATTGCGAGCACAAAGATAAACTGCACTACATTATCGTCGTACTTTCTAAAGAACCACCGTCCGATACGCGGGAAGAAAAAGATAATCAAGACGCTCAAAAAAATCACTTTAACAACCAACCATACCCAAAACAGGTCGGAATATTCCTCTTTGAACATACCACCGATCACGGCCAGCACCAAGAGGGTCAATGTATCGGTCACAGCGGTGCCCCCCACAGCAATACTGACGCTTCGCTGCCGGGAGATTCCGTATCGAATCACAATAGGGTAAGAAATTAGTGTATGAGAGGCATACATACTTGCCAGCAGAACAGAGGTTATAAAACCATATTTCAAAATAAACACATTACTGAAAAAGCCCAAGGTGATGGGAATGATAAAAGCCAGAAGCCCAAGTACGATCGCTTTCGTTCGAATCGACTTAAAATCTTCCATATTCATCTCCAAGCCGGCCAGGAACATAATGTAATAAAGTCCTACCTTCCCGAAAAGTTCAAAGCTACTATCGCGCACTAAAATATTGAATCCATGTTCGCCAATCATCACGCCTGCCAAAATCATACCAATAATATGCGGAATACGCAGCCGACTGAGTAAAATAGGGGCAAATAAGATAATGACAAGTACAAGAAAAAAAATCCAAGTAGGGTCGGTTATGGGGAATTCAAGATTAAAATCAGGCCAATGCATATCTTTTGTTTTTATGATTTCTGTGCAAAATAACAAAAAAGATTTAGAGTGCACAAAAGAATCGCCGCTTCTATCTCATCTTCACCATCGAATTCTTTATACCGGGAGTTCCGCCGGTAGCATGACCGGAAGAAGTCCAATTACTTATCTTATCAGAAGCTAACCGCGGAGAACGTTTTTCTAACGCAATACCGATCGCTTTTGATGCAGGAATCGAGTGTACCTGATCGCCAAAATAACAATGGTCGATCACTTTACCCTCTTTAGACCGCAAGACCAAATACCCTCCTTTATCGCTTAACGCCGGAAAGTTACTTATCCCTACTACTTTCGCTTGCCCTACCCGGTGTTTCTTTTCTACGATTTTAGACGATTGCGTCAAGCAGATATAGTTTTCAGGGGCTACAACCAACGCATCCGAAGTAGTACTAGTCAAGGTGATAGCACCTCCCACTATTGCCGAACCGTCGATTCTTAGCTTCTCCAACTGTAACCCCAAAAGTGAAACGGGCTCTTTCGAGCTATTATAGATCTCTATATACTCGGCTCCATCCCCGCTATTGTGATACATCACCTCATTAAAAAGCAATGTGGCAGCCGATTCATCGACTACCTCCGGCACTTCGGGATCGGGATGGTCGGGTTTAGACTCTGTAACTATTTCCACTTCTTCCGTTACCCGGATATGGCTAAACACAAAACCATTGTAACGACTTGACGTATAAAAGCAATACACACCGAAACAAACCGACGATCCGGTAGGATCATCCCATACTTGTTGCTCTTTTACGTATGCCGATTCTTCTTTCAAACAAGTCCAGAAGGTCCAGTATCCATTAGCGTCACATTCTACTTTTATTTTTAGATCGGGCGATTTATTGCCTCTCATCAACTCCCTGCCCGAAGCCAGTAGTTGCAGTTTGAGCCCCGTTTGCCGATAAAGCGACACATTATAATCTTTGCCGCCTATCTGCACGAAGTAACCATCGAGTGCCCCAGAAAGATTATCGGAAGAAGATATCAAGTAGAACCGGGCATGATTGTTGACCGATGGCTGAAAGAAAAAGTGTGTTCTAAATTCCCATCTCGTATCCCTAACTCGCGAAGAACCTGAAGTAAGAAAAGCACTTCCTGCCACCTTCTCTTTGTCGTTCAGGCGCAGTCCTTCTTGCTCACTTATGGTGAACTTATCCGTATCTCCCGTCCATGCTAGCTTATAGGTAAAGTCATCCGTCATTTCTTCAGATAGATCGTCTATAACGGGTGAACAACTACAAAGCGACGACAAAAAACAGATAATACCAATAATTCTTTTCATAATATTAGAGATTATATTGCAAATTGTTATAATTTTGCAGGCAATTATACAAATCACAAAGATAAAGTTATAATCTAAACAATCACCATTAAACAAAGAAAAAGATGAAAGTAGCTATTGTTGGCGTAAGCGGAGCCGTAGGACAAGAATTCCTACGTGTGCTCGACGAAAGAAATTTCCCGTTAGACGAGTTAGTTTTATTCGGCTCTAAACGTAGTGCCGGAACCCAATATACCTTTCGCGGTAAACAGATTGAGGTCAAACTTCTGCAGCACAATGATGACTTTAAAGATATAGACATCGCTTTCACCTCGGCAGGAGCAGGTACTTCTAAAGAGTTTGAACAAACCATTACGAAGCATGGAGCGGTAATGATTGATAACTCGAGCGCTTTCCGTATGGACAACGATGTGCCATTGGTAGTACCCGAGGTTAATGCTGCCGATGCTAAAGATCGTCCACGTGGCGTTATTGCCAATCCTAACTGTACGACTATTCAGATGGTTGTAGCACTGAAAGCTATTGAAAACCTATCTCATATCAAGGCTGTACGTGTATCGACTTATCAGGCAGCTAGCGGTGCAGGCGCAGCAGCAATGGACGAGTTATATGTACAATACCGCCAAGTATTGGCAGGCGAACCTGTAACTGTAGAGAAGTTTGCTTATCAATTGGCCTTCAACCTTATTCCACAGGTAGATGTATTTACGGAAAACGGTTATACCAAAGAAGAGATGAAGATGTTCAACGAAACACGTAAAATCATGCACTCTGATATCAAAGTAAGTGCTACCTGCGTTCGTGTACCGGCTTTACGCGCTCACTCAGAAAGTATTTGGATTGAAACCGAGCGCCCTATCTCTATCGAAGAGGCTCGCGAAGCTTTTGCCAATGGCGAAGGACTGGTATTGCAAGATAACCCTGCCGAAAAAGAATACCCAATGCCTCTCTTCCTTTCGGGCAAGGACCCTGTATATGTAGGTCGTATCCGTAAAGACTTGACGAACGATTGCGGTCTGACGTTCTGGACGGTTAGCGACCAGATCAAGAAAGGTGCTGCACTAAATGCCGTACAGATTGCAGAGTATCTGATTAAAGAAAAGAACATCGGATAACATCGATCTCGATAATACAAACAAAAAGAGGGGACGCACGTATTTGCGTCCCCTCTTCATTTAACTACTCCCAACCCGGATTATTAGGAGCCAATTGCGGATTTAGTGCAATTTGCCCCGAAGGTATCGGATATAGGTAATACTTCTTATCATAAGCACGTATACTGGATTTACTTCCGTCAATGTATTCGCCTACTTTATCGGCTTTGCAACCACTCATGTCATTCGCTACATTAGCACCTCTCAGAATATCGGGGTTCTTGGAGTTATCCAATTTATCAAGTTGATGCCAACGAACCAGATCCCAATAGCGTACATTATTATCAAACATTAGTTCACAGCGACGTTCTCTGCGGATTTCCCAAATTAAATCACTCACTCCATGATTGTTTGCAGGGTCAGAAAAACCAATGGCTGTAGTTATGCGAGGTAGTCCTGCGCGGTCTTTAAGCAAATTAATTGATTTATTCAAATCATCATTGGTTATCGCTCCTAATTCGGCACATGCCTCAGCATAATTCAGATACACTACCGATAACCAAAACAAGGGAGCATGTGTGTAGTTCTTAGTCGTATTGTTCCGGAAGCCTTCGGGGATGGCCGAGTTATCGTACTTACAGATACCATATCCACTTGAAGCAGTCGACTCCATGCCTACATTAAAGCGAGTATAACCTCTGCCATTGTACAATAAAACACCATCAATCGTTTGACTTAAACGTTTATCCCGTACAGCTAAAATATCTTTTAAAGACAAATGACCATCAATCATTGGCGCTTTATCCGTTTTCTCCAAGGTTGTCAAAGCCAATGGTTTTCCATCGGTAAAGAGATAACTCTCAAATGCATTTTTTGACATACCACTGATTTGTGTTGAAGAACAAATATAAGCAATCAGAGAGTGCGTTAAAAGCCCTTCTTTGTAGGCTTTATAGAGAATCATTTCGGGATTTTTACTCAAATCGATAGAATTGTAGTTACCCTGATAAGAGGTATTTAGTGAGTACCCTTTGGCCATAACAGCACTACAAGCCTCTTTACAAGCTGTGAGGAATTTCGTAGCACCTGCACCATCGGGAGCTTTCTGGCTGTCCTCATTTTTACGATATTTCCGGAACGTACCTTCATACAAGCAGACCTCGGCTTTCATTGCATTAGCCATAGAGCGGCTCCATGTTGTTTTGGAAGTGACATCCTTCACATTTTGAGCGGCAAAATTCAAATCATCCAGCACTCTATCCATGACCATATCACGATCATCCCGGGCACCATAGAGTACTCCTTCGTCTGTAATGTCCAATGATTTCTCCACCCATTGTACATTTCCATACATACGAACTAGTTTATAGTATTGCCAAGCACGCATTAATCTCGCTACGCCCAACCAATGGTTTCTTGCAGCTTCATCCAAAGCAGTCATTTGGCCCACTTTCTCTATCATAACATTAGCACGACGCACTTCAATCCAAGCATTCTTCCAGGTTGTACTGGAAGATGGTACACCTTTATTGTTGGGGTATTGATCAAAGTCACGACCTACCTGATCATCTGATAGCGAATTGAAATAAAAGTCGCCAGCACCTCCCGCATTGCCATAACCTAGAAACTGCTCATAAAAAGTATTTGCATAGCCGGAAACATTACCTTCTCCGGTCCAAAAGTTATTATTAGTAAAGGCATCCAATGGCCCTTTGTCTAGTATACTGTCGCAGCTACTCAATGTAGCCAATGACAGTAAACAAACGATATATCTAAACTTTTTCATAAAATTTTGCTATTAATAATTCATACTTAGAAAGTAACCTGTAAACCAAAAGAAATGGTTCGGTTCAGCGGGTCAACACGTCCCCAAGTACCATTTCCATAAGTATTGGTTTTGCCATCGGCCACAGCCTCATCAGAGTTCACTTCAGGGTCAACTGGTGCATTACTCTTGTTGATTAGCTCGCATAGGTTATTGGCGCTAAAATAGACACGCACTTTGCTCAAGTATATTTTAGTCGTTAGCAGTTGAGGTAACGTATAACCAAGCGTTAGGTTTTTAAAACGCAGATAGGCCATGTTTACCAAATATTTATCTTGCGGATAGAAGTTATGGCAACCATTTTCAAGTACAGAGATCGCTCCTTTGCCTGCATTGCCCGGATAGAGACGTGGGAAATCCGCGTTCGGATTTTGATTCTCTTCCGACCAGTAGTTTACCTGATTTTCATAGATGGCGTCAGCACCACGCATCATTGGCATCACGAAAGCAGATTGAGTCCACACATCACGTTTACCAATACCTTGAAAGAACATATCAATATCAAATCCTTTCCAGTCAGCACCCAGGCGGAAGCCGTACTGGTAGCGGGGAGTTGAATTACCTATTACTTTTAAGTCTCCATGATCATCAACTGTACCACTACCACCATCAATAACCGGTTTACCATCTTTTCCTAATTTGCCATCGCGATCTTTAAACTTGATATCACCGGGGCCAAAGACAAAGTTACCCTCTTCCAATCCTTTCTGTGAAGCGATACCATCTTTATAAGAACCATCTGCATTAAAGTCATCTTTTGTGAAATAGCGATCTGTTTCAAAACCCCAGATATCTCCATACACCTTACCCGAATAATTACTATTTAACAACATACTGTCATCATCCCATTGGGTTATCACAGTCTTAAAGTCACCAATACTAGCATTGGCGTAAACATTCAGTTCATTAAAGCGATGACGCCAATCAATACTCAACTCCCAACCACGTGTTCTCAATGTACCGGCATTCACTTTAGGCGCACCGGCACCCAACACCTCCGGCAATGCCTTACTGGGCGCCAACATATCTTTTGTAGTACGTTGATACCAGTCAAACGAGATATTCAATTCATTATTTAAAAAGCCCAAATCAGCGCCAATATCCAATGTTTGTATGCGCTCCCATTTAAGCGTAGTCGACACCAAAGTAGGCAGATCATAACCTGAAACTAAATTAGCTCCATCCAACCAATGCGTATTGGCGGCTGTTCTCTTTGCTACGGTAGAGATAAACATATTACTTCCCACAGCTTGGTTACCGATTTCTCCAAATGAAGCCCGCAACTTAGCATTGTTAACGACCGTTTTTATAGGTGCAAAATAAGCCTCTTCACTGATACGATAGCCCACAGAGCCGGAAGGGAAAAAGGCCCATCGGCTGTTTGCCGGGAATTTGGAAGAACCGTCATAACGTCCGTTTAATTCTAACAGCCAAATACCATTATAGTCATAGTTAATACGTCCGAACCATCCTGCTGTTCCCCATTCGTTATGAGTTCCACCGACAGTCTGATCTCCCGTTGCCAAGTTGAATTCCGGTAAATTATTATCCAACAATCCCTTACGTTGCGACCAATGGCTTGCATATTCACCTTCTTCCGCGTTAGCACCTATCATAGCATTGATATTATGCTTTTTGCCGAGTGTAAATGCATAGTTAGCATATACATTTAATGCATAAGAGTGATCGCGTACAGAGTTCTGATATACCCAGGTATTTCCATTTGCCCCTTCAATCGTAGAGGGGTTAACGATCTTACCACCCCATGAGTTCCAACCGACTACCGGTAAGCCAGCCGATTTAGTCGTTGTATTCTCAATGTTAAAAGTATAATCGGCATTTAATGTCAGTCCTTTTATGATTGTTGCTTTCAAAAAAGCACCCATACGTGTATAAGAGTCGTTTGTCTTATCTTCACCAGCTTGTTTGAGATAGGCAATATCATTTCTCATATCGACTCCTTTATACGTTCCATAAGGGCCAAAAAAGCTACCCCAACGCCACATATAGGTATATGTATCACGCCGCGTGTTGGGTGTTGTATAATCTTTATCACTATAATTAAAACGACCACCTATTTGCAACCAATCGGTCAAATCGGATGTGATGTTCATTGTTGCATTGTATTTATTCAACTTGTCGGGGTTGAATGTCATCACACCCTCTTCATGATTATAGCCCATGGAAAGATAATAAGAGGTCTTTCCGCTGGTTCCCTGAATCGATAAATTATGACTTTGTGCAGGCTTCCAATCACGAAACATGATACCAACAACATCCCAGTCGGCGTAATACAAGGCGCTTCCATCTGCTGCCAGATCAAAATCATCTCCCGGAATCATTTCACGATACCCAGCTTTCTTTCCTCCGTGCCGTTGTTTCCAATCATTAGCTTTGGCTATAAATTCGTCATTCATATACATACCAAACAACTCATTCGCCAGTTTAGCACGTGTATTTGCTTCGCGTAAGGCTCCTGCCTGTGTAGCTACATCCGGATAGTTAGGCAATATTGTCGGAGTATCCCAAGAGAAGTTATTGGTATAATTAATCGTTATCTTATCTGTTTTCTTCGCAGATTTGGTTGTAATCAGAATCACACCAAATGCAGCACGTGTACCATAGATCGAAGTTGAAGCGGCATCCTTTAGAACCGAGATATTCTGGATATCTTGCGTATTCAAGAAAGAAATATCATCCATCGGCACACCATCTACCACAACTAACGGATCACTTTTCGCGCTGTTGCTCAATGTTCCAGTACCACGAATGCTCATTGTCGGTTTACTATTCAATTTTCCATTGTCGTTAAGAATAGATAGCCCGGGCACAACTCCTTGCAACGCTTTAGATACATCCGATTGCGGACGTGCCTCTAATGTCTTTCCAACATCTACCGTTGATACAGCTCCAGTCAAATTAGCTTTTTTCTGCGTACCATATCCCACTACAACAATTTCATCCAATAACTCAGAATCTTCTTTTAGCACAATTCTCATTATGCGCTCAGCTTTTACTGTTTGCGTTTGATAACCCACAAAAGAGACCTGCAGCATAGCGCCCGGCTTTACATTGAGCTTAAATTGTCCATCCATATCCGTAATGGTTCCATTTGTTGTTCCTTTTTCAACAACACTGGCTCCAATGACCGATATACCCGATGCGTCAACAACTACACCCGAAATAGATTGCGATTGTTGTTGTTGCTCTGTTACATTATTGATACTGCCCGAAGCAGCTGAATTTGCCATTACATTCCCGGCTCCAATAAATAGAGTTGCGATTGCCACAGCGGTGAGGAGCTTGCTATTGCCTAGTCCTCGTTTTTTGTGATCTTCATTCATAAAAGATTGGTAGTTTAATTAGTTAATCCTTTTGCTAAAAAGGTAAATAAGAGGAAGATTAGAACAAAACGGATGTTGTTCTGCTGGATTAGTTCATGTCTCATAGGCACAATTCATTTAAAAGGTTCAAACAACTATTTTTTATCTATTAAAATTTCGCTATATAACTAAAGTTCTATCAGAACTTAGAAGAAATTTAAGATTCTAACTGATATATTGTGCTAAAGCGCATATGCTGTGTGTCCGTCAATCATTTCTGCATTTTACTTTCTGTCTTTTTGTGTAATGAGAAATCATATTTAAAATACAGGAGATAAAAGCTATTATAATATAAGCTTCGTTATCTATTACTCGTTCTTCTTTTAGTTTTCTTTTATTCGCTATATGGGTTCCGACCTCTATTGTTTTTCTGTATCTCCATATTTGCTCATATTTTTAACATTGTTAATTTTCTTTTTTCTCTCATGCTTTCTTCATTGTAATAGTACGTACTTTTATATATTAAATCTAGTATCTTCTGGATCATATAATTAGTATTTTAACATAGTATTAAAATACTAGTTTTACATTGTATATAATGCATTGTTTCCTATCCTTATTAATTTGTTATATCCCCCTTATTATCAATTTGTTTTATTTGTTTCTGTTGTTATTCTTTTTTCATCAAGACCTGTTTGTTATTTTTAAATTTGCCTTCCGCTATATTTCGCGGCTTGATATACTTATCGAATAAACAACTTCATCTGTTCCCCCCCCATAGATTTTTTTCTCTTTACGGGTTATCTTTGTATTTTGTACACAAGCTTATTTGAGATATGTAGATGTTTAAAGTTACAATCCTAGCCCGGTATTTATCCTGTTTGTAAACTCTACAGCTAACCTGCTTTCCATTAATAGCCCCTTCTCAATCTTTAATCGTTTTTTACAGTGTGAATTGAATGAGTTTAATGATACCGCTTTTCTACTTTCTGGAGAAAACTCCAATAATGACTTTCTTAGGTCGTTATTGGCGGGGTAGTAAGCGTTTTAAATACAAAAAAAACGTCAAGAGTTTCGTTTATCTTTCAAAACAACTTATATTTGTATTCAATTCAAAAAAATTACGAAATGAAACTTATCGCGGAGAGTGGTTCTACAAGAACTGAATGGGCATTGGTTGAAGATGATCATCTTGTGCAATCTGTTTTTACAGAAGGGCTTAACCCGTTTTTTCAGAGCCGGAGAGAAATTAGCAGAAGTGTTCGATTAGGATTGCCCGAACCCTTCTTTAAAAAGAAACTCGAGCAAGTGTACTTTTATGGTGCCGGTTGCTCTTCCAATGAAAAGAAAAATATCGTTGGTGCCTCTTTGGTAGCTCAATTCAAAACTCCGATACAGGTAGAGAGTGATCTACTTGCTGCCGCTCGGGGCTTATTCAAATGCGAACCCGGTATTGCCTGCATTTTAGGAACTGGATCAAATTCTTGTTTCTATGATGGAAAAATTATTGCAAAGAACATCAAGGCTGCCGGATATATATTAGGAGATGAAGGAAGTGGCTCTGTATTGGGTAAATTGTTCTTATCAGATGTATTAAAAGGGTTGGCTCCCAAGCAGATTTCCGCTGATTTCTATGAGAAGTTTCGTATTTCGCCCAATGATGTGATGGACTCTGTTTATAATCACCCTTTTCCTAATCGCTTTTTGGCAACTCTGTCTTACTTTCTGGCTGATTATCTGGATAATGAGTATGTTTATAATTTGTTGACCAGCAATTTACGTAGTTTCTTTGTTCGTAATGTCTGCCAGTATGATTATGAAAACTACCCTATCCGTTTTGTCGGTTCGCTGGCTTATAGCTATTCGGAACAATTACGGGATGTGGCACACGAATTTGGGATCAAAATCGATGTTATTGAAGAAACACCTATGGCCGGATTGATTGAATTTCATTCTTTGAATATAGAAGAACCATAGCGATATGCTCTTTTAAAAAATCATTAAGACTCCATATAATAGTTAAATTACCTTTCTCTGCTTTATTAATCGATGATAAATACTCTTTCCGTGTGAAAATATGAGTATAAATATAAATTATATAAAATATTTGTTCTAGATATTAAATTAATATCTATCTTTGTTGTGTTAAAACCTCTAATAAAAGGTTTTATCTCCCTTTGTTATTTGTGTATTTTTTGACCTTTAGGTGTTTTTTGCCAAACAAACGCTTAAGAATCTTAAATTTCTTCTAAGTTCTGATAGAACTTAGAAAGACAAGAACTAATTCATAAGAACTGAACCAGAACAATCGTTTAAACCTTTTAAATTAATAAAGCCTATGACACAGAAATCAATTTTACGAAACAGAGTTTACCACTCTTCTACTGATCAAAACTATTTATCATTTCACGTGTAGATTAACTAATTT